>FMJZ01011033.1_pt1 | contig 26247 bp, 26 predicted proteins | sample 1987881 | NCBI WGS metagenome assembly FMJZ01 (sample SAMEA4378227, study PRJEB15110) | soil metagenome | biome: soil; feature: Field; material: Soil | place: India | collected 2015-03-11 | depth 0 m
TTTGTGGAGTTATGGGTTGACAACTCTTAATGCCTTTGTTTAAGCTATAAATTAGCGGGGTGGAGCAGCCTGGTAGCTCGTCGGGCTCATAACCCGAAGGTCAGAGGTTCAAATCCTCTCCCCGCCACCAATCCTCAAATCTTGAATTAACAGCAATTTATGATCTACAGGGCCCTTCAATCACATCTGATTTGATCATGCAAATGTTCCTTTACTGGTTATGACAATGTGAAATTATTAGGTGAAAATGATAAAATAGATATCTATGGGAAAGACCGTTGTAATAGTCAACCAGAAAGGAGGGGTAGGAAAGACTACTACAGCGATCAATTTGGCAGCATCCCTTGCCCTTGCTGAAAAGGATATACTCCTAATAGATACGGATCCACAGGGAAATCTGACAAGTGGATTAGGGATTGATAAAGATTCCTTAGAAAAGAGCCTATATGACGTATATATAGGAAATGCCCAATTAGAGGAACTTATAATCGAGACAAAGGTGCCTCACCTTTTTTTAGTCCCTTCAAATATTAATCTCCTTGGCGTAGAAATAGAGCTTGTTCAAAAGGAGTCAAGAGAATATATACTGTCAAATTCTATAGCAAAAGCAAAGGATAAGTTTAGATATATATTTATTGACTGTCCTCCATCTCTCGGGCTTCTTACCTTAAACGGGCTCGTTGCTGCTGATTCAGTAATCGTGCCTGTTCAGTGTGAATACTACTCCCTTGAAGGACTAGGTCTGTTAACAAAAACACTTAAGCTTGTGCGTAGTGCCTTTAATCCAGGACTTGATATAGAGGGAATACTTCTTACAATGTTTGACGCAAGGAATACACTTTCCCATCAGGTAGCTGCTGAGGTAAGAAAATTTTTTGGTGAAAAGGTCTATCATACATTGATACCAAGAAATGTTACACTCGGTGAGGCGCCGAGCCACGGAAAACCTGCAATCCTTTATGATGCAAGGTCAAAGGGTGCACAGAGTTATTTATCCCTTGCAAAGGAGATCCTAAATGAAGACAGCATTAGGAAAGGGGCTTGAGTCCTTGATCCCTGAAAAGGGGATAGAAGTCTTAAAAATAGACATAGATAAGATTTTGCCAAATGAATACCAGCCGAGAAAGATCTTTAAAGATGAGACGCTCGAGGATCTTGCTGAATCTATAAAAGAAAAGGGTGTACTACAACCTGTAATTGTATCAAAGGTTGGAGACGGCAGTTTCAGGCTCATAGCTGGTGAAAGAAGGTGGCGCGCTGCTGCAATGGCTGGTTTAAAAAGCATTCCAGCAATTATAAAAGAGACATCCTCCCAGGAGGCCATAGAAATAGCCCTTATAGAAAATATCCAGAGAGAAGAACTAAATGCTATTGAGACTGCTGAGGCATTTCAGAGATTGCTCAAGGAGTTTTCTTTATCACAGGAAGATCTATCAAAAAGGGTAGGAAAAGATAGGGCTACTATATCAAATTATCTCAGAATACTTAAATTACCAGATGAAATAAAGGTTTTTTTGAATGACAATACATTATCTATAGGGCATGCAAAGGCATTGCTTACCCTTGAGTCCCGACAAAAGCAGATTGAGGCAGCAAAGGAGATTATTAAAAAAGGGTTAAGCGTTAGGGCTTCAGAGGCATTATGCAAAAGGTTATCCAAGCCCTTAAAACAGGTAAAGAGGAAGGAAAAATTGCCAGAGGTCTCTGATCTTGAGGATAGGCTTACACGGTCTCTCGGGACAAAGGTTAGGATAAGGCATAAAGAAAAGAGGGGAAAGATAGAGATAGAGTATTACTCACTTGATGAATTAGACAGATTATTAGAGATACTTTTAACCCAAAGGTGAACCTAAAATATATTACAAATAGAAAATATAATTTAGACTAAGGTAATTCACGAGGTCTTAACCTCTTTATCCTCCTCTCTTCCCATGACATGCCCATTTCAAAAAGCATCTCCTGTACCTCTTGATATCTTCTTATCTTTTCCTCTTCCCTGCATCTTGCTAACTCTGCCTCTGTTTTTGCCCTTGCCACACAATCCTTTACAGCCTCAAGACCTATTTCTAATGACTCTATTTCTTTAATTATCCTTTCCCTTACATCCTCAATAGGGGCTTTCTCCTCAGCCGATGACATGAGAACAAATATTAATAAGATAGCAGTTATAATGCTGATATAAAAGACGATTTTTTTATGCATGGATATCTCCTTTTGCCAAGAAACGCAAAGATAAAACCATTAGTGGTTTTGTTTTATTATACCAAACCTTGTTTTTAAATACTCATCTAACCTTTTTGTCCATAGATCATATCCCTTATTGCTTAAATGGACACCATCATCAAGGAGATAATCCTTTATGACAATTCCCTTTGGATCTATAAAAAGACTATATATATCAAGATATTCAACTTCAAAATCATCAGCTATTCCTTTTAAAGAATCATTGATTTTTTTAATAATATTGTTATCTATCCACGGTAGGTATACAGGTAATATGCTCTGTATAACTATGGTTGAGGGATTGAATTTATTAGAAAGTATCTCAATAATTTTTTTATATCTATCTATTATCTCATAATCCTCCATTGCTATATTGTTTATTCCAGTCATAATAAATATAAGATCAGGATTATCAATTGATGATGTAATTAGATCCAAACGGCTTAATAATCCCTCTACGGTCTCACCAGATATGCCAAGATTAATCACACAAAAATCCTTAAACCTATCCTGCCAATCAAAGAATTCTGTTAAGGAATCTCCTATAAATACCAGTCTTTTCATTTTTAGTGATTATATGTTTTATGGTTTATAACTGACAAGGATTGCATTTATATGACCAACAGCTATCTTTGTTTTAAGTTGCACAGGTATTCTTTTTTCATCATCTGTAAGCCATATAAGTATGTCACCCTTTCTATCAAAGATTCCTTCAGTTTTCATAATAGGTTTTATTAAAATAGTACTAAAAGAGCCCAAAGGAGTCTTGATACTTTCTTTTTTGAGTATCTGTACCTCAATCTGGTAAATTTTTTTGTTGTCAAATACATCGACATAAACAGATTGACCAACCTCAAGTGGAAGCTTCCTGACATAATAAAAACTGGAGAGGGGATCTAAAAGAAAACCTTTCATATCAAAAATTGCCTCTTCTTTTTTAAGGTGATTTATATAGGTAATTTTTTTTGCTGATTGGTCAAATATAACCTCCTTATCACGCCTATGTTTTCCCTCTTTTAATTTAACCCTATATCTATATGGTAAGCCTGGAAATTTTCTATCATTTTCATTATTTTTCTTAAGTGTGCTGACAATAAGGTCTTCCACATGATAAAACACAGAAACCCATTTTGAAGAGTTTGCCCTTGATATTATATCTATAAACTCCCCATTATCCTGCAACTCAAGGGCTGCCTCCCCTGCCTTTATACCTGTCCATGTAAGGTCATAGGTCAATTTTTCGGTTGTCATAATAGCAAAGGCATTTGAATCCAGCAAAAGGCTTAATAATATAGTACAAAGCAATAATAATTTAATATTTCTCATTTTTAGTAGATTCAGGTTTAACAAGGTTTTAACCTTTTTATTAAGTAATCCAAATCCTATTACCCTATCTGAAAATATAAACCCTTTTCTGTTATATTAATACATGCTGATAATTCCTGCAATAGATTTAAAGGATGGCAAGTGTGTTAGGCTGCTTCAAGGAAGGGCAGATGCTGTTACTGTATATTCTGATAATCCTGTGGAGGTTGCAAAAAAATGGGAATCCCTTGGAGCAAGGCTTATCCATATTGTTGACCTTGATGGAGCATTTACTGGAAATCAGAGGAATATTGAAAGCATAAAAGAGATAAGAAGGGTTGTCACTGTTGATATAGAGGTTGGTGGAGGTATAAGGGATATTGAAAGAATAGAGATGCTCCTTAGTCTTGGTATAAACAGGGTGATACTTGGAACAGTTGCTATTGAGAGGCCTGAGCTGGTCATTGAGGCATGCAGGAGATTTCCTCAGAGGATAATTGCTGGTATAGATGCTAAGGATGGTAGGGTTGCAATAAAAGGTTGGGTTAGGGTTACTGATATTAAGGCAACAGAGCTTGCCTTAAGGATGCAGCAGCATGATGTCTGGGGAATAATTTATACAGACATATCAAGGGATGGTATGCTCACAGGACCCAATATTGATGCAATGAAAGAGATGGTCAATACAGTCAATATCCCTGTTATTGCCTCTGGAGGTGTATCCTCTATAGAGGATATAAAGAGACTTAAGGAGATAAAAGGTCTTTACGGTGTGATTACAGGAAAGGCACTTTATTCAGGCACCATAGACTTAAGAGAGGCTTTGAAGATAGCAAATGGGGATTATTGCATTAATGGATCGCATTAAATATTTTGTAAGGGCCCTGAGGTCAGGATATGTGCTTTTAGTGGGATGACATAAAGAAAAGGGGATGCCCAAATATCTTATAGATTTGGAAAACCTCAGGATATGCCTTGCAGATTGAGGGTTTTAACATGCTTGCAAAAAGAATAATACCATGTCTTGATGTAAAGGATGGGAGGGTTGTGAAAGGGGTTTCCTTTGTGAACCTACGAGATGCTGGAGACCCTGTTGAGAATGCCATATTTTATGATGAACAGGGTGCTGATGAGCTTGTATTCCTTGATATAACTGCATCCCATGAAAAAAGAAGGATTATTCTTGATGTTGTTGAAAAAACAGCAACGGATGTATTTATGCCTTTAACAGTTGGAGGGGGGATAAAGGCATTAGATGATATTAGGGACCTGCTCAATGCGGGATGCGATAAGGTTTCTATTAACACTACAGCGGTAAATAATCCTGAATTTATACAGAAGGCTGCAAAAAGATTTGGAAGCCAGTGTATAGTGGTTGCAATAGATGCAAAACGTGTCCATGATTCAAGATTTGATATAAGGGATGAAGAGGAAATACCAGAATGGCTCCGCTCATCAAAGGAACTTTTAGAGAGATTATTAATTCATCCACTTGTAGAACAAAGGCATTCTGCACATCCACATATCCACACATCTGCACTATCTTTATGGGAGGTTTATACACATGGGGGCAGAAGACCAAAAGGGATTAATGCTGTAGAGTGGGCAAGGTATGTGGAAGAACTCGGTGCAGGGGAGATACTTCTTACAAGCATGGATAGGGATGGTACAAGGGATGGTTACGACTTAGAACTTACACGCTCTGTCTCAGAGGCGGTAACAATACCAGTAATTGCATCAGGAGGTGCAGGAAATTTAGAGCATCTCTATGAAGGTCTTTTTTATGGAAAGGCTGATGCTGTTCTTGCTGCATCTATCTTTCATTATAGAGAATACTCTATCAGAGAGGCAAAGGAATATCTAAAGGCAAAAGGATTGCCAATAAGGCTTTAACATGGAATACGAAATCCTTGATATATCTGGAGATGTTGGGATAAGGGCTTATGGTGATAGATTAGGGGAGGCCTTTATCAATGCGGGTATAGGTATGTACAGCCTTATTACAGATATTGAAAGGATTTCGGAGAAAAAGGAGATCGGATTTCAGACAAGAGGCATATCACTTGAGGGAATCCTCGTTTCTTATCTAAATGAACTAATATATATGTTTGATGCCTTTAACTTTATAGGAAAAAGAATAGAAATTATTAGCTCTGATTTTAAGGCTACAAATCCTTATATAAATGTGAAAGTCTTTGGGGAGGAGTTTAATCCCTTAATTCATGAGAGAAGGTTGCTTATTAAGGCAGCTACATACCATAACATCAAAATAGATAATATAAATGGCAGATGGCTGATAGAGGTGATATTTGATATTTAAAAAGATCTAAAGATTAAAAAAGTAATCTTTATAATCATTTTCTTACGATTAGGAGGTGTAGAATGGGTATAGAGGGACTTAAAAGACTTGATAAAAACAGGCTTTTAGTGCCAAATAACTTTAAGCCTAATATGAGGACAAATGGGATTATTTATGTAGATGAGGTATTAGAAAGGGAATTGGAGTTAGGTTCTGTAGAGCAGGTTGCAAATGTAGCAACCCTTCCGGGCATTGTAGGTTCATCTCTTGCAATGCCTGATATACATACAGGTTATGGCTTTGCAATCGGAGGTGTTGCTGCCTTTGACATATCGGAGGGCATTATATCCCCCGGAGGGGTTGGTTATGACATAAATTGAGGGGTAAGACTCCTTAGGAGTAATCTCAAAAAAGAAGAGGTTATTCCAAGGCTTAAGGATCTCGTGGAGATCCTGTATAATGAAATCCCCTCAGGTGTTGGCTCAAAAGGCAAAATTCGTCTCTCTCCTGATAATGAAAAAAGGCTTCTTTTAAAGGGTGCAAAGTGGGCTGTGGAGAATGGCTTTGGAGATCCTTCTGATCTTGAAAGGACAGAATCAGGAGGGTATATAGAGGGTGCAGATCCAGATATAATTAGTCAGAAGGCCTATGAGAGGGGCAGGGGACAGCAGGGAACACTTGGATCGGGGAATCATTTTGCTGAAATTCAATATGTAGATGAGATTTATGATGAAGGGATAGCAAATGCACTTGGGCTCTTTAGAGATCAGGTTACTGTAATGATACATACAGGCTCAAGGGGATTTGGACATCAGGTCTGCACAGATTATTTGGAAATAATGGAGAGGGCTGTCCAAAAATACAATATTCAATTGCCCGATAAAGAGCTTGCATGTGCGCCATTTAATAGCCCTGAGGCTCAGGATTATCTGGCAGCAATGAGGGCTGCTGCGAATTATGCATGGTCTAACAGGCAATGTATTACCCATTGGGTAAGGGAGGCCTTCCAGAGGCTCTTTGTTGCCTCTCCAAGGGAACTTGGGATGTCGGTTGTGTATGATGTAGCACATAACATAGCAAAGATAGAAGAGCATATTGTTAATGGGGTAAAAAAGAGGCTCATTGTTCATAGAAAAGGCGCTACAAGGGCATTTCCACCACATCATCCCGAATTGCCAGCTATTTATAGAGATATAGGTCAACCTGTAATTATCCCTGGAGATATGGGGAGGGCATCATTTGTCCTTATTGGTACAGAAAGGGCCATGAAGGAGACCTTTGGCTCAACCTGCCACGGAGCAGGAAGGGTAATGTCTCGCCATCAGGCTATAAAACAGGCAAAGGGAAGGGCTATTTGGAGGGAGCTTGCTGATAGAGGCATCATTGTCAGGTCTGCTGGAAGGGAGACCCTCGCAGAGGAGATGTCAGAGGCATATAAGGATATATCTAATGTTGTAGATGTTGTTCATAATGCAGGTATATCAAAAAAGGTTGCTCGCCTTAGACCTATGGGTGTGATAAAGGGATAATAAATATTTAATCTTTGGACATGAAATTAAGGATTGGTAAGATCCCATATGCAAATCTCTTCCCGATTTTTTACTCTATTGAAAGATGTTGTGATTGTTCATCATATCAATTCATAGAAGGGTTTCCTTCTGGTCTTAACAAGATGATAAGGGATGGCCTTTTGGATATAAGCCCTTCTTCATCTATTGAATTTCTAAGACACCCTTCATTATATAGGATTATTGATGGACATTCAATAAGCTCAAGGGGACCAATTAGGAGCATATTACTTATTAGCCATAAGCCCTTTGAACAATTGAATGGAAACATTATAAATGTCTCTTACCAATCAGAAACATCTATAGCGCTTCTTAAAATTATTTTGATAAAGTTTTACAGAATTAGATGCGAATTGGTTGTCTCTAAAAATCCTGAAGATTTAGATAATGGGGCATTTCTTTTAATTGGCGATGATGCATTAATCTATGCTATAAAAAACAGGGCAAAAACATTAAAATCACAGAATATAAATATAAAAGAGAATCAGGAAATTAAGACTGAGACATATATTTATGACCTTGGAGAAATTTGGCATAAAAAAACAGGACTGCCCTTTGTATATGCCCTATGGATAGTGAGGAATGAGATATTTAATAGTCAAAGGTCCTATTTAATAATAAATAGATTTATTGATGACCTTAATAATGCAAGGGATTATGCATTAAAAAATCTCTCTTATATAGTAAAATATTCATCACTAAAGGAATATATGTCAGAGGAGGAGATATTATCCTATTGGGGTCATATAGATTATAATCTTAACGAAGAACATAAAGAAGGTCTTAAATTGTTTAAGGCTTACCTAAAGGAGATAAATTATTTGATTTGAAAAGGGGATTAAACAAATCTATACTTAACTTAAAAGGAGAAGATATTTATGAAACACAAGCACAAATATGAACCATTTTATCATCCCTCTGTATCACCAGAAGCAAAGAATCTTGGAATAAAGGCTTTAGAGATCAGAAAATGTTCCTTATGTAATAAGGAGATGATTTACCTGCTCATAAAGGGTGACAAATGGATTCCCCTCTTTGCAGATGATGAGCTTGACAAAAAAGATATCCTATTGGCCTAAAATCATATTTTTAAAAATCTAAGATTTATAAAAGCCTTATCTCTGTCATAAGGGCTTTTAACAAATTGGATTAAATTTAGCTAAATCTCTATTATCTGTTTTTAAACTCCATAATTTTTAATTCCCTTCTCTTGATCTTTCCGCTTATGGTCTTTGGCAATTCATTTACAAAATCTATCTTTCGTGGATATTTATAGGGTGCAGTATTTGATTTTACAAATTCCTGAAGCTCTTTTTTCAGTTCATCAGAGGGTTTATAACCATCTGTAAGGACTATAAATGCCTTTACCACCTCACCCCTTAACTCATCAGGGCTTGCAACAACAGCTGATTCCTTTACTGCAGGGTGTTTAATCAGGATGCTTTCTATCTCAAAAGGTCCTATCCTATAACCTGAGGTAAGTATAATATCATCTGCCCTTCCAATAAACCAGAAGTATCCATCCCCATCCTTATATGCCTTATCACCTGTTACATACCAATGCCCCCTAAAGCATTTTTTTGTAGCATCAGGATTATTTAGATATTCCTTAAATAGTCCAACAGGCCTGTCAGGAACAACCCTTATAGCTATCTCGCCCTCTACATAAGGATCAACTATATTGCCTTTTTCATCTATTACATCAACATTAAAGCCAGGCAAAGGAACACCCATAGAACCAGGCCTTACAGGAAGGCATCTGAAATTGGCAAGTATATTTACTGTCTCTGTTTGTCCATATCCATCGTATATATACATGCCTGTTTTTTGCTTCCATATCTCTATTATCTCCTTATTTAAGGGCTCACCTGCTGCTACAAAGTGTCTCATTGCCCTAAATCTAACACCCTCTAAACTTATCTCTTTAGCAATCATCCTATATGCAGTAGGAGGACCACAAAAGGTGGTTATCGGGTATCTTTCCAGTGTCTCTACTATCATGTGAGGATCAAATCTCCCTTTTCTATAATAAGAAAAGATTGTTGCTCCCATATGCCACGGTCCAAATAGGCTTGACCATGCTGCCTTTGCCCATCCTGTATCAGAGATATTCCAGTGAAGGTCCCCTTCCTTTAGATCAAGCCAATATTTACCTGTAATTATGTGAGCCAGAGGATATGAGGCATGGGTATGAAGAACCATTTTTGGTGGTCCCGTTGTCCCTGATGTAAAATAGATCAATGCAGGGTCATGGGAGTATGTCCTTTCGCCTTCAAAGGCATCAGCCCTCTCCTTTTCAGAGATATAATCATGCCAACCATTTCTCTTGCCTATTAGTAGCAATAGGACCTCATAATTAGGTAAATTCCTTAATGCATCCTCCACCTTTTGTGCCTCTTTCTCTGTGGTTATAACTGCCTTTATATCTGTAGCAGTAAGCCTATAAAGGATGTCCTCTGGTGTTAGTAGTGTAGTTGCAGGTATAGGTATGGCATTAATCCTCATAATGGAGAGCATTATCTCCCACCATTCAGGTATATTTGGAAGCATAAGGAGGACCTTATCATATCTTTTTATACCTAATTTTTTTAATGCCCCTGCACCCTTTGATGAAGAGACCTTAAGGTCTTTAAAGGTTAGTTTTATCTGCCTTTCACCATCAGTCCAAAATAGGGCAAGATTGTCACCCCATTTATCAAAGACATCTAAAGGAAAAGAAAAAAGAGGGGGGACAACTAAGGAAAAATTCCTCCTCTCTTCTTCATAATCAGTCATGTTTGGTAATACATATATATGTTTCATAAAATTGAAGGGTTGAGATCTTTTAAATCTATTATAAATAAAGCTTAAAGGATTCTTTAGTAAAAAACAAGACCTCCCTGATTTTATATAAGTCAAATTAGAAATGACTTTTTTATGATGCTGCCTTTTTTTGTGTTATTCCTTATTATTAGAATTTTCATATTCTCCATAAAAAGGGGATTGGGAGGTGTTTTAAAGCAGGGGCTGGACAATCCAGCACGACATATAGGAATTGTTTAACAATAAAAAATATATTCAAAAATTGTTTATAATAAATACAAAAAATAAGGAGTGAAAAATGGGTTATACAATAGCTTTTGCAGGTAAAGGCGGCACAGGAAAGACAAGCCTTGCTGGCTTGACAATAAGGTATCTTTTAAGTAAAGGCAAGGGCGCTGTGTTAGCAGTAGATGCTGACAGTAATGCCTGTCTTAACGAGGCATTAGGGGTAAAGATCCACACAACAATTGGAAGATTGAGGGAAGAGTCCCTTCAATCTGTTAGATCAGGAGGAGATAGGCTTGGTGGTATGTCTATGGAACAATTATTTGAGTATCAGGTTCAACAGTCAATAATTGAATCAAAGGGTTTTGATTTGATAGTAATGGGAAGGCCAGAGGGACCAGGATGCTATTGCGCTGCAAACAATATAATAAGAAAATATACAGATCTATTATCAGATAATTATCCCTATATTGTTATAGACAATGAAGCAGGTATGGAACATTTAAGCAGGAGGACGACCCGCAAGGTTGATTTATTGATAATCGTATCCGATCCTACAGTTAAGGGTATATTAACAGCAAAAAGGATAAATGAGCTTGTTGATGAATTAAACCTTGAAGTTGATAGACGTGTCTTGATTATAAACAGGGTTATTGCGGATGAATACATAGAGCTCAGGAAAATGGCAGATGAATTTGGTATTTATGTAGCTGGATTTGTGCCACAGGATGAGATGATTTTTAAATTTGACTTAGAGGGGAGGCCTGTATTTGAGCTTCCAGAGGATTCAAAATCTGTCAAGGCCTTATACAATATACTAGAATCCCTTAATATTCCCTAATAGGATTATTATTTTCGTCAAGTTTGATTATTTTAGGAGAGAAATCCTTTATCTCCTCATCAGATAAATAGCAATAGGCAAAAATTATTATCCTATCGCCAACCGCCCCTTTTCTTGCTGTTGGTCCATTAAGGCAGAATTCCTTTGAACCAGGTCTTCCTGGTATTACATAGGTCTCAAATCTCTCCCCATTATTAAGATTGCTTATCATTACCTGTTCATATGGCAGGATATCCGCTAAGTCCATTATTTCCCTATCAATAGTAATACTTCCTTCATAGGCAAGGTTTGATTCAGTAACAGTTGCCATATGGATCTTTGATCTTAAAAAACTTCTAAGCATAGCGTCTATTTATTTTAATCTATTCTATTATTTTTGGCACCCTGTAAAATTTTTCTGTTGGATCCGGGGCATTTTTCAGCGCATCTTTAATGTTAAGTGATTCTGATATAGTGTCATCTCTCATTATATTATTTAAAGGGATAACATGAGATGTTGGCTCTATATCTTTAGTATCAAGACTGTTGAGTTGTTCCACATACTCTATTATTTTATTTAACTGACTGACAAATGTCTCTGTCTCTTCTTCTGTTAAAGAAAGCCTAGAAAGGCTAGCAATGTATTTGACATCTTCTTTGGAAATTTTCATTTTTAGATGAACCTCTTTTATATTTTTTCCAAATTGGCATATTTTGCAGAGAGTTTTTTTATCCCTATGCCGGGGAAATTAACTGTTATCTTTGCGCTGTCACCCTCACCATAATAATCCCTTACTACACCTATACCCCATGCGGGATGCTTAACCCTGCAACCAATGTCATATGCAAACATCTTTTTCTCAGGAACTATCTTGATAGATTCTATACTTGCTGATTTTTCCACCTTTTCTAACCAATTACAGCATTCCTTTGGTATATCAGAAATAAACCTTGAAGGTTCCTGCTCCTGTATCTTTGAGTAGAGCCTTCTTCTTTTTGCGCTACTGAGGAGGAGTATATCCTTTGCCCTTGTCATGCCAACATAAAAAAGCCTTCTCTCTTCCTGAATATCACGGACATTTTCTAATGCCTTGAAATATGGCAGAATTCCTTCTTCCAGCCCTGTAATTAAGACCACAGGAAATTCAAGACCCTTTGCACTATGTAATGTCATAAGAGAGACGGCATTTCCCTGTAATGTATCATCACTATTTGATATGAGGGATACTCTAGCTACAAAATCAGATACAGATATATTCTCTGCAGAGGAGATAAGTTCCATTATACTTTGCACCCTATCATCTTCTAATTCATTTAAATAACCTGTTTTATCAACCAGCGCCTTTAACATATCAGCAGCATTTTTATATTGGGATGGAGATATGCCCTCAATAATCTTTATAAATTCTTTTACGCTGTCCCTTATAGAGGGCTGAATGGTATTTGATTTAAGCATGGATTTCAATGCAACAAAGGAACTTACTGAATTTTTTCTCGCCTGTGCCTCTATCTTGGAAAGTGTAGATGGACCAATACCCCTTTGAGGATTATTAATTATTCTTCTAAAGCTAACATTATCATCATGATTAATACATAGCTTCATATAAGATATAATATCTTTTACCTCTCGTCTGTTATAAAAGCTTGTACCGCCAATCACTTGGTAGGGGATGCCCTCTTCTCTTAATGCATCCTCTAATGCCCTTGCCTGAAGATTTATTCTATAAAGAATAGCAAAATCCCTGTATTCATAATTATTCTTAAGATAAAGGTCTTTTATAGATGTTGCTACATATCTTGCCTCGTCTTCCTCTGTCTCAAGCCTACAGTAACATATTTTCTCTCCGCAGCCTTTGTCTGTCCAGAGTTTTTTGGACTTTCTAATAGGGTTCTTTGATATTACAGCGCCTGATGCATCAAGTATGTTCTGGGTTGATCTGTAATTCTGTTCGAGTTTTATTATTTTTGCTTCTGGAAAGTCTTTTTCAAAATTTAATATATTACTAACATCAGCGCCTCTGAATTTATAAATGCTCTGGTCATCGTCTCCAACAGCGCATATGTTCTTATGGCTTGATGATAGTAATTGCAGTAATCTATATTGGGAGCGATTAGTGTCCTGAAACTCATCTACAAGGATATAGGGAAACATGTTTTGATATTTTTGTAATATCCTAGGATTTTCCTCAAACAATTTTACAGTGAGTACTATCAGGTCGTCAAAATCAACTGCATTGCATCTCTTCATCTCATCCTGATATTTTAAATAAACCCTTCCAAGCTTTTCGTCAAAGCTAAAGCTATCTCCCTGTGAAAGAAAGTCTGTAGGTGATATTAGTGAAGATTTTAGGATGCTTATTTTTGTTGCTACTCCCTTATAAAGGGCCTCATATATCTTCATCTCCTTTAAAATATGTCTTATTAGATTGCACTGGTCATCTTCGTCATAAATAGAAAAATCAGGTTTATACCCCAGCATGTTTATTTCTTTGCGTAGGATTCTATGGCAAAGAGAATGGAATGTCCCTATCCATGCACCTTTTAAGTCATTTTCAAGGAAATGACAGATCCTAGTCCTCATTTCATCTGCTGCCTTGTTAGTAAAAGTCACGCTAAATAAAGAGGAGGGGTTATATTTCTTTTTCTTTACAAGATATGAAAACTTATAAGTAATAACGCGTGTCTTACCACTTCCTGCGCCTGCAAGGACAAGAAGGGGTCCATTTGAATAAGTGATAGCCTCTCTTTGCTCAGGATTAAGATCTTTTAAAAGGACATCTTTTGCCATTTTTTCTCCTTTTAATTATAGCATAAACAATGGATTATAAGGTATTGATCAAAAAAGATTTTGTTTTTATCATTTAATACATACTTATAATGCATGCTTACTCTACAGTTACGCTCTTAGCTAGATTTCTCGGTTGATCAACGTCGCATCCCCTTAATACAGCAATATGATAAGCTATAAGCTGAAGTGGAATTGTAAACAATATAGGATTTAGATAATCATTGCTTTCACTAATCTTGATATAATATTTGGCTAATCTTTTTATAGAGACATCATCTGTTGATGTAATAGCTATTATAATACCCCCTCTACTACTAACCTCTTCCATATTAGATAGTATCTTTTCAAGAAGCCTTCCTGATTGAACAAGGAAGACAACAGGAAGTTCCTCATCAATCAATGCTATAGGACCGTGTTTCATTTCCCCTGCTGCATAACCTTCAGCATGTATGTAGGATATCTCCTTTAATTTAAGGGCGCCCTCAAGTGCTATAGGATAATTTATTCCCCTTCCCATATATAAAAGGTCCTTTGACTTAAATATATTTTTTGCTAAGGCCTTTATCTCATCCTCTAATTCAAGGGACTCTTCCACCTTAGCAGGAAGGTGAAGAAGGTCCTCAATAAACCGAATTGCTTCCTTAATCTGCAGATTGCCTTTTATTTTGCCTATTGCAATTGCTAATAGATATAATGCTACTATCTGTGTAGAAAAGGCCTTTGTTGATGCTACACCTATCTCAGGACCAGAATGGGTGTAAAAAACAAAATCTGATTCTCGTGAGGCTGTGCTGCCTATAACATTACAAATACTTAAGACCATAGCCCCTGATTGCCTCGCCAATCTCATTGCTGCGAGGGTGTCTGCTGTCTCCCCTGACTGTGTTATTGCTATAAAAAGAGATTTATTAGATATAATAGGATTTCTGTATCTAAATTCTGATGCTATATCGACCTCTACAGGTATCTTTGCAATATCTTCCAATATGTATTTTCCTACCATAGCTGCATGATAAGATGTGCCGCAGGCTACAATAAATATATTGTTAATATCTTTAATGATTTCCTCAGTGAGTCCGAACTCCTCAATAAAAACATCTCCAGTTTCAGCAGAAATCCTTCCCCGTATAGTATCTGCAATTGCCATAGGCTGTTCATGAATCTCCTTTAACATAAAGTGTTTATAACCACCCTTTTCAGCCATGGATGAACTCCAAGAAATAGTAGTCTTACTTTTTGTTAGAAGATTTCCCTCAAAGTCTTCTATCCTTATCCCCTCTTTTTTTATTATTGCTAATTCGTTATTATCAAGAAAAATAACATCCCTTGTATAATCAAGAAATGCAGTAACATCTGAGGCAATAAAGAACTCCCCTTCCCCAATACCAATAACAAGGGGGCTTTCCTTTCTAACAACAACAATCTTATCAGGTTCTTTTTCAGAAATCACTGCAAAGGCATAGGCACCATGTATATCTTTAATGGTATTTTTAACTGCATCTTCAAGAGTAAAACCTAACCTGTTATATTTATTTATGAGGTGACATATAACCTCTGTGTCTGTGTCTGATGTAAAGAGATATCCCTCTGATCTCAGTTTGTTCTTGATTTGAACATAGTTTTCTATAATCCCATTATGCACTAATACAATACCATCAGACCTATGGGGATGGGCATTTTCATCTGATGGCCTTCCATGGGTTGCCCATCTTGTGTGTCCAATAGCAAGACCGCTTGAGACAGTGATTGTCTGGATTATATCCTCAAGGTTCTTAATCTTGCCTTTACATCTCTTGATCTCTATCTTTGTATCTAATAAATAGGCTATTCCAGCAGAGTCATAACCCCTGTATTCCAGACGCCTTAACCCATTCATTACTATTGGGATTGCATCTTTATTTCCGATATATCCTATTATTCCACACATATTTAAATCAGTTAATAGTGATAAGTGATTAGTGCATAGTTAAGGAAAGGTATTTTTATTTTTTACCCCTTGACTGTCTTTTCTTAGCCCACATCTCTATATTTTTCTGCTTCGTCCTGCTTACTGCAAGGGAAAAGGGAGGTACATCTTTTGTAACAGTAGTGCCTGCGCCTACATAAGCGGATTTTCCGATTCTAACTGGTGCAATAAGTTGAGAATCGCTCCCTATAAATGCACCTGCTTCTATAATTGTTTTATGTTTTTTCTTACCATCATAATTGCATGTTATTGTGCCAGCTCCGATATTCACATCTTCACCAATCTCTGCATCACCAAGATAACTTAGATGGGATGCCTTAACACCTTTGCCTAAAATAGATTTCTTAATCTCAACAAAATTTCCTATTTTTGCAGATGGTCCGATTAATGATTCTGGCCTTATATGTGTAAAGGGGCCTATGACCGCATTGTCTTCTATCTTAGAAGCCTCAATAACTGTAGAGTCCTTTATCACAACATTATCTCCAATCTCACTGTCAACTATCCTCGTATTTGGGTATATTAGACAACCTTTTCCTATAGAGGTATTCCCTTCAATATAAACATTTGGATAAATCAATGTTCCCTCTCCAATTTTGACCTCTGGATATATATACACTGATGATCTGTCCATAAAAGTAATGCCCCTTTCATTCCAATATGTTAATATCCTTTCCTTTAGATAAAGACTTGCCTTGTATAAATCCTGTCTATTATTAATGCCTATGAATTCCTTCTCATCTCCTATTAGATGAGCTCCTATTGAATAACCCTTTCTTACCCCTATATCTACTATATCTGTTAAATAATATTCAGCCTTTTTCTTGTTCATTTTTATCTCCTTCAATAGGCCAAGGGCAGAATGTCTAATTGCATATATACCACTGTTTACCTCTTTTATGCTTTTTTGTTCCTCATAAGCATCATTATCTTCTATGATTGCCTTTACAGCTTTGCCATTTCTTATAACCCTTCCGTAAGCATTAGGGTTATCAGCAATGAATGATATTAATGAGATATCTTCTTTGTTCTGCTCATGGAGACTTAAAAACTTCCTTAATGTATCTGATGTTATAAGGGGGACATCCCCATTTAATACAAGCAGACTCCCTTTAAAATTCTTCAATTGTCTCAAGCCAGCCTTAAGGGCATCCGCGGTCCCCTTTGGTTCCTTTTGTATTGCAAATTTAATGGGATAATCTTTGAGAAGATCTTTTATTGAGGAACTGTGTGGACCTAAAACAATAATTATATTGTCAGCCTCTAAATCATTAACAGCGTCAATAACATATTTAATCATTGGTTTGCCATATATTGTGTGCGCCACCTTAGGGATAGGGGATTTCATCCTTGTTCCAAGTCCTGCTGCAAGGATTACCACAGATAATTTCATTAGTTCTCCATGCCTTTTTTGTTACATATACCTAAAATATTTGATGGAGCAGCTGTGCCACCTGAAAGAATAATCTTTATACCTTCCTCAACAGGGATATCAGTGTATGTAATCTTATCATCTTCAAGAAGGACTATATCACCTAAATAAAGATGGTTTGTAGGGACATAAACTGCTTTTAAAGAAGACACTTTATCTTCAGATCTAACTGTGCATTCCTTTGTCAGAAAACCAAAGGCGTATGTACCTGAAATAGGATGTTGTATAATAACAAACTTTTTAAAGGAACCTTTATTTTCTGGTGAAAAGGCATCCACAAGCTGCTTTGTAGCAGTATAAATGCTTTTTAAAACAGGTATATTAAGAAATATCCTTTCTGTAAAACTTAACATCTTTTTGCCAAACACATTTGTTGATATTAATCCTATAAGAAAGATAATTGTAATAGCCGCGATAAAGCCTAATCCAGTTACATGTCTTCCGATGAAGAAATCAAAGAAGGGACTTAATATACCATCAACAAATTTGAATAATCCTGCTATGACCAATATTGTTATAATAGCAGGAATGGTGACAAATAGCCCTGCAAGGAATTTTCTTTTAAAGGTGATTTGTATAGATTCTACCATAATATGTTTAATGAGCTATGATTTCAGATTTATTAATCTTAAATCATAAAGATTAGACCTTTTCAATTACCTCTGCCTCTTCAGGCATATCAAAATTAGCATATACATTCTGAACATCATCATGGTCTTCAAGAAGTTCAATTAATCTTAACATTTGATTAGCCGTTTGGCCATCAAGAGGCACATAACTCTTTGGAAGCATTGTTATCTCTGATAAGGAGACCTGAATATTGTTTTTTTCAATAGCTTCTTTTACTTTTAAAAGGTTTTCTGGTGATGTGATAACCTCGTAATTATCCTCCTTTGGATCATTTTTCATATCCTCAGCTCCTGCTTCAAGGACAATAGACATTAAAGAATCTTCATCTATTTTTGATTTTTCTACAAGAATATAGCCCTTTTTTTCAAATATCCAGGACACACAACCTGCCTCTCCCATGCTTCCGCCATTTTTTGACAATATATGTCTTAATTCTGAGACGGTCCTGTTTTTATTATCTGTTAGGGTCTCTATTAGAATAGCCACGCCACCTGGTCCATATCCTTCGTAGATTACCTCTTCATAGTTTGTGCCTGGCAATTCCCCTGTACCTTTCATTATAGCCTTTTTTATGTTATCAGAGGGCATATTTGCCTCTTTTGCCTTCTCTATGGCACTTCTTAATCTGGGATTTCCTTCTGGGTCGCCTCCCCCAAGTCGGGCAGAAACAGATATCTCTTTGACTATTTTTGTAAATAACTTACCTTTTTTTAAGTCTGCCTGTGCCTTTTTATGTTTTATCTGAGCCCATTTAGAATGGCCTGCCATCTATCCTCCGAATAAATTATAAGGTATTGTCAAGATTATCTATTGATATAGATTGATATAATTGGATAATATTTTATGATAATAGGATTAAGCTAATACTGTCAAGGAATTCAGTTAGCCAAAAGGGTTTATGTATTTTTGTTTTAAAATTTGTTTTTTAAAATGGGTTTTAAAATTTCCTTTCAAATAAGGTATACTTTAAAATCTCTACTAACCCTCTTTTCCAAAAAGGGGATAAAAGGTATAAAATTTTAATACAGAGACATAAATAACCATTAACCCAATTAATGCTTTTATATATTTTAATTGTATTTTGGAGATTAATATTAAGGGGTACTTTATGGAGTTAACTCATTTTGATGAAAATGGAAGGGCACGAATGGTAGATATATCAGAAAAGGAGATTACAAAAAGAGAAGCTATTGCTACAGGTTCTGTTTTTATGAAGCCTGAAACTATAAGCCTTATTAAAGATAGAAGAATTTCAAAGGGTGATGTGCTTAATGTGGCAAGAATTGCTGGCATAATGGCTGCAAAAAAGACATCTGATCTAATCCCTATGTGTCATCCATTAAATATCTCATCTGTGAGTATTGACTTTTTTATTGATGAGGAGAAAAAAAGGGTTGATATAAAGACTAATGTAAAGATTACAGGACAGACAGGGGCTGAGATGGAGGCCCTTGTTGCAACATCAGTTGCTGCGCTTACTATTTATGATATGTGCAAATCTGTGGATAAGGATATGGTTATCTCTGAAATAATGCTTTTAGAGAAAAGGGGCGGAAAAAGTGGGGACTTTAAAAGACAATAGAGAGAAAACAAAGAGCTTTATTTGTACCTTTCTACAGTAAATCTTAATATCTCAACCTCTTTATCTTCAGGATCTATACCTGCCTTCATCTTAGCAATTCTTAATTGCTCATCAACTGAGTCAACTCCTTCAAGGTCTGGTAATAATAACCCCCTTTTATAGCCCTTAATAACAATTATGCCGTATTTTTTGGGATCAAGCTCAGAAATGGAACTAATCCTTTCAGGCTCTGACAATACATCTACAGAATAACTAATCTCATCCAGTTCATCCTCTGAAATAGGATAAAATCTTGTGTCTCTGCTACAGGCAGCAATTGCATTATTTATAATTTCAATACAAATATTTTTCTCGCAAGGCATAAAGGTCCCAATGCACCCCCTTAATTGTCCTAATCTTTTCAGACAAACAAAAACGCCGGCCCTTCTTTGCATATCGGGCGGTAACTCCTTTGGAGGGGATAAGACCTTCCCATGCCTTACATATTCTTCAACAGCGCGTTTGGCAAGTTTTACGTACGGATGCATCACTTATCCCTTAGCATTGCATAATCAGCCATATACAGCATTGCCTCTTTTTCTGGTGAGGATGGGAAGATATCAAGCTCTGACTTTGCCTCTTCAATAAGCCTTTTAGCAATATTTAATGATTCTTCAATTACATTATATTTTGAGAACAAACTGGTTATAGATCCCATCGCCTTTGTTGTTTCTTCAGTTATAATTCTTTTAATCTCCTCTTTTTCAGAATCAGAAGCTACCTTGAGGAGATAAATCAATGGCATTGTAATCTTTCCCTCTTCGAGATCCTTACCCAGTTTTTTACCAAGATCCTCTTGCCTTGCCACATAATCCAAGATATCATCTATAAGCTGAAAGACAATACCTGTCTTCATCCCAAACCTTGCAAGGGCTGATTTATGGCCTTCAGACTTATTTGAAAGTATACCCCCTATTTTGCATGCTACAGATATAAGTATCCCCGTTTTTGCAGAGATTATTTTAAAATATTCCTCCGTAGTCATATCTGGATCAGCTGTCTTATGCAGTTGTAAGATCTCTCCTTCTGTCATTTTTGTTGTTGCCTCTGAAAGGGCCTCCATTATCTCCTGGTTTTTCTGATTTACAGCAAGCCTTAAGGCATGAGAATATAAATAGTCTCCTACAAGTATTACCAACTGATTTCCCCATATTGAATGGGCAGATGGACTGCCTCTTCTTGTTTCTGCTCCATCTATAACATCATCATGCAATAAAGAAGCTGTGTGTATTGCCTCTATAATTGCCGCTAAAAGATACCGATTTTCTCCTTTATACCCACAAAGGTCGGAGCTTAACAAAAGAAACAAAGGTCTTATTCTCTTTCCACCGCTTTTAAGTATGTGCTGACCTATTAGAGGAATAAGAGGTACATCACTTTTGAAGATTTCTATTAGCTGTTGTTCAACTATCCTTAATTGTTCTGAATAGGTTTTAAAAATATCTCTAGCCTGGCTTGTCATCTTTTATCTCTATAATCTGTAAGGAAACATTTGCATAAGCATAAACAATCACTTTTTAACGACTTTAATGCCTTGCGACCCTTGTTTGTTTATGGGTTAAGGTTATTTTATTATAAACATTGTCCTTATAATCAACCTATCATAGGACTTTCGTTTTTAATTTTTTAAAATTAGTTATACTCTTATCTCAACTATAACCTTTTTATCCTTATTGCTTCAATATTAATATCCTTTCTTTTTAATTTCTTTATATCTTTGGGTAAAAAAGCCCCTAATTCGGTTATGATAGCAGTGACATACCTTGAAGGGGTAACATCAAAGGCGAGATTAATGATGTTAACCCCTTCAGGTGCAATCCTATAACCAGCAATCATTGAAACCTCATCGGGGTTTCTTTCTTCTATTGGTATAAGGTCGCCTGAGTCAATGCTAAAATCTATGCTACTTAGAGGGGCTGCTACATAAAAGGGGATATTATGCTCTTTACACAATACTGCTACTGTATAAGTGCCTATCTTATTTGCCACATCCCCATTTATAGTTGTTCTATCAGTTCCTACAATTGCGAGGTCTATTATTCCCTTTTTCATCAATGCACCTGCTGAATTGTCAGTTATTAATGTAACAGGTATGCCAGACTGCATTAACTCCCAGGCAGTAAGCCTTGCACCCTGCAATACAGGCCTTGTTTCATCAGCAATAACATGGATATTTTTCCCTTGTTCCTTTGCTATCAACATAGGAGCTGTCGCAGTCCCAAAACCCCCTGTTGCAAGGCTTCCTGCATTGCAATGAGTAAGTATAGTGTCACCATCCTGAATAAATTGTGCCCCCCATCTGCCGATAGCCTTATTTATCTCAATATCTTCCTGCAGTATCCTGTTTGCCTCTTCAATTAGGATCTCTTTTAATTTAGCTACAGGTTCATCCTTATTAGATAGAAGGAGGTTTTTTAACCTATCTACTGCCCATTTGATATTTACTGCTGTTGGCCGGGTGGAAAGCATTACCTGCATTATGGATTCAACTTGTTCAATAAAATCTTCAAAGCCCTTTGCCTTTATGTCCTGAGAGCCTAACGCAATACCCATGGCAGCAGCAATACCAATAGCAGGAGCGCCCCTTATCTTAAGATTTTTTATGGCCTCAGCTACCATTTGGTATTTATCGCAATAAATATATTTTATCTCTAGGGGCAGGAGACTCTGATCTAATATTACAACCTTGTTGTCCTTCCATTCTATTGTCTTAATCATTCTCCCTCCTAAATAAAGTATCTCATAAAGATAGAGGCAACACTAAAATATATTGTAAGTCCCAATACATCATTAAATACGGTTACGAATGGTCCTGCTGTTATTGCTGGATCTATACCGAATTTTTCCGCAATAGTTGGAGCTAATAGGGCAATAATCACAGAACTACAAATTGATAAAAACATTGATAATCCTACCACAAGACCGAGCATTGGCATGCCTTTAAGAATACCAGCTGCAATTGCAATAGAAAGGCCTGTTGAACCAGCTATCATTAAACCTGCGGACAATTCCTTTGCTATGTATCGCCAAAAATTGGTTATGGAATTTAGAGCAAGATTTCTTACCATTGTAGTAGATACCTGTAATCCTGCATTTCCTGCCATCCCCATTATAACAGGTACAAATGCAGCAAGGACAATAATAGCAGCTAATGTCTCTTGAAAATGGGTGATTACAAGGCTTGAGATTAAACCACCGAGCAGGCATAGAAATAACCAAGGCAGTCTGCTCCGAACTATTTGAAATGGATGAACCTCCTCTATACTTCCAAATTTCACCTCTGAGGTACCAGCAAGTTTGTATATATCCTCTGTTGCCTCCTCTTCTACAACATCCATAATATCATCTATCGTAACTATTCCGAGAAGATGCCCCTTTTCATCAACGACAGGAATAGCTACAAGGTCATATTTTGACATTAATTCTGCAACAACCTCCTCATCCTCATGGGGAGATACCTTTATAAGCTTTGTCTCCATAATCTCAGCAAGTTTTTTTTCAGGGTCAGAAAGCAATAATTCCCTCAATGAGACAACACCAACAAGTTTTTCATTATCGTCAACTATATAGAGATAATAAACAGTTTCTATATCTCCTGCATCTTTCTTAAACAATTCAATGGCATCTTTTACTGACAAGTTTGGGGGGTAAGAAATAAATTCAGTGGTCATTAATCCGCCAGCACTATCTTCTTCATGGGCCAAAAGTTCATTAATATCTTCTGCCTCTTCCTTTTCGACCCGCTCTAGTATTTCCTTAGCCTTTTCAACAGGAAGGTCGCTTAACATATCAACTGCGTCATCAGGAGGCATCTCTTCAATAATATCTGCCGCCTTATCAGCATCTATCTCGGTTATTATCTTTGCCTGTATTTCAGGTTCTAATTCTGAAATTGCCTCAGCAGCTGTCTCAATATCAAGGTCTTTTATAAGGTTGGCAGCCTCTTCCCTTGATACCCTGCTGATTATCTCCGCTAAATCAGCTGGATGTATTTCAGCAACCATCTTTTTTGGTACAGTAAGTGCTATCTCTTTTAGTTTTGGTTTAAGAGGCTGTATATATTCCCAACTGATCAGATTATACGGCAGTGACGCCTGGAATATATTTAAAAAGGAGTCGCTTATTTTTTCTATCCCAAGTCTTCTTAATGTACCCCTAATTCCAGCATCAATGGCTACGAGTATAGCATCTCCCTCGTAACCTTCAAGGATAATATCATTAGCCTTTACTATTTTGGCTCCAGTCACATCAACTATTTGTTTATAAAGGATATCTCTGCTTATAAGAAGGTCTTCCTCGTTCGGGATATAGGGCAAAATGGAGTCTGCATCAAGATAAGAGGATATTATTCTTTTATTGAATAGATTAATCTTCTCCCAGTCTATCTTATATAGCCTTTTTTTTCTTTCAATAATTATTGCTGATACCTTTGGTAGGGGATCGCCCCTGACAACAATAATATCCTTTACCTTGCCTATGATCTCTCCCTTAGGGTCAAAGACAGGTTTATTAATAATCTCTCCAATAAATAATTCACCAAATAGGGGCATACAAATTAGTATACATCAATTAAAGAGTCTAAGAATAGACAAGAATCTTATTTTATTGAACATAACCTATCAAAATATTGATTGCTAATTAGTCTAATGTTATAATTAACATCAATATTAACTATAAATTCTAAAGATCTCTTAAAAAATACCGAAAAGTTTTATTATGCTTAAAAAAATCTTAAATATTCTCACATTTACTGACCTTCCAATCAGGAAAAAATTCCTTCTTTTTTCAATTGGGGTGCTGTTTTGGCTTTCTATTATAGCTGCTATTGGTTTGATTTCATTATTTAAAATAAATTCAAAATCCAACTATATGGTTGATCATATTGTTCCACAGGAGAGGACTGTAAATATAGTGGTAAGGAAACTTAGAGGTGCTAGCATATCAGCTCATAAAATAGCATTATACAAGGACACAGAAGTGATCAATAACCACTATCTTAAGGGTAAAGGCAGAATAGAGGATTGTCGCCTATATTTCAATACACTTCTTAGTGGGGGCGTTATAAAGGATTATTCCCGTGGGACAGGGCAGTTTTACGAAGATTATAAGGTTGTTCCAATAAATGATGATGAAAAGAGAGAATTTATTAATAGCATTCTGACAAAAATCAATAAATTAGAGGCATTGCTTGATGAAATATTTACATTAAAGATTGGTAATAAGGCAGAAAAAGGTCTCCTCTTGATAGAAAAACTATCAGAATACGATACAATGACTCGGGATACGATTACTACCCTTAATGAATATTCCATAAATCTAAATAAGGAATGGACTAATTTTACAAATAATATAAAAAGTAGATTGTCTCTTTCTATTTTTCTTATTATAAGCGCCTTTTCCTTGGCTGCCTTTCTTACAGTTGGTTTTGGCATTTTAATATCAAGGGCATTAATTAAACCAACAAAGGCAATTATTGAGCAAATAAAAGCGCTAAGCATAGGGGAGATTGATCTTTCTAAGAGGATAGGGGTCATCTCAAAAGATGAGCTTGGTCAACTCACAATGGAGTTCAATAAATTGATGGATACAATAAGCCATGTTGCATCATTTAAAAAGATTATTGAAGAGGATGAGACTGTAGAAGATATTTATATGAGACTTGGAAGGATCTTTATAGATGACCTTAAATTAGATAATTGCATTATTTATGAGGTCTCTAATAGCAAAAATACCCTTAAGATAGTCTATCCTCCAGAGGCAGAAGGAGCAGAGCTACATTGTAGAAGGGACATAACTATTGACAGCAATCTGTGCAGGGTAAAAAGGACAGGACATCTAGTTACATCCTTTGAATATCCCAATATCTGTAAACATTATCTTGAAAATAAAGATGATATACATGTATGCATCCCTATAATAATCGGTGGAAATGTAGGAGGAGTCGTCCAGTTTGTATGTGGAAAGAGGGATGTATGTAACATTTCTGATATAGAGAAGAAGATTAGCAGGGCTCATCAATATATAAGGGAGGCACAACCTGTTTTAGAGGCTAAGAGATTGATGAAGACCCTAAAAGAGTCATCTGTAAGGGACACCCTTACAGGTCTTTATAATAGGCGATTTATAGAGGAAAGCTATGAGAGTTTATGTGCTGGTATTATTAGGAGGGGTTCCATTCTGGGCATATTGATGTGTGATATAGATTATTTTAAGCAGACAAATGATGAATATGGACACGATGTAGGAGATATAGTATTAAAGGAAACAGCTACAGTTATAAAACAATGTGTTAGAGGAAGCGATGTTGTAATTCGCTTTGGTGGTGAGGAAATCTTGGTATTATTGTTAGACACAAAACCAGAGGATCCTCTATTAGTTGCTGAAAAGATAAGGGCAAAAGTCGAAGATATGAAAATAAGAATAACAGGAGACGTTATTCAGAAGACCATAAGCATAGGGGTCAGTGAATTGCCAACTGATACCCAGAATTTCTGGGAGGCGATAAAGTTTGCTGATGTTGCCCTTTATAAGGCAAAAGAAAGAGGCAGAAATAGGGTTGAAAGATTTA
>FMJZ01002170.1_pt1 | contig 26238 bp, 27 predicted proteins | sample 1987881 | NCBI WGS metagenome assembly FMJZ01 (sample SAMEA4378227, study PRJEB15110) | soil metagenome | biome: soil; feature: Field; material: Soil | place: India | collected 2015-03-11 | depth 0 m
ATTTGACGCAGATTCTCGGCGTTAGTTTAGTGAAGAGGTCATGCCATTGAGGGTGAGAGGTCATTCGTTAAACCGATAAACTTCCCTCCCGACGATTGTCCCATAGACATTCCACAACCCGCCGCTGACGAAGTCACCGATGACCAGACCGATGAAGAATTCGCTGATGCTGTAGTAGTCACGGAAGGTTCCATATCTGAGCACCAAAGCCTTTGCGAGCCAAGCGAGGAATAGTGGAAACCAAACCATCTCCATTGACCATGTTCCCGAAATTGCGTAGCCAACGGGATGGAACGGTGAACCAACCCAATAAACTCGCAGCAGGTAAAGAAGCCAAACGAACAAAAATCCGCCAGCAGTGAACCCAATTGCACCCCAGTTAAGTTTTTGTCCAGTGGTTAGCCAAGGCAACAAGTAGCGGTTATAGGCTTCCCAACCAAACCATCTTTGGGCTCCGCCAACTTGGGCTGTATCGGCACCTAAGCGATAATAAGGTTCAAGGAGGGCGTAACAAGCGGAAGGGATGCCGATTAAAATTGCGAGCCACAATCCCCACCACATGGGTTTGCTTTGCCCCAATTGTTCGCCAATAACTAACCCTTCCATCGCCGTCGGCATAGGGTGGCTTCTGTGGGCTCGGTTGAACCAGTAGTAGAGTGAGAAAACTGTCAAAGTTTTAGGGGTGAAAGGTTCAACGCCAACCAATTGAACCATGACCGAACCAGGGTTGGCGAAATGCAAGTCGTGGACGGGTGAACCGAATTCACCCCTAACTCGTGAAACCGTCACGGAAACGCTCATGTAGCCGATGAAGAACAAAACTGCAGCCCACCATTGCATCCCTGCAGCGATGCTGAAAACAATTAGAACTGCAAGTCCAATCGTCAAAAGAAGCCAAGCCCAGCTTGGATGGAGCATCAATTTCTCGGATGTATTCGTTCCAAATACCGCCTTCAAAGAATTGACAAGGTGTTGCCTTGCCGTCCAGAGGACAAGCATCGCCAAGCCAACATATGCACCGAAAGATTGCTCATGCGGATAGGGCGGATTGCCAAACCCTCCTGTCGGGTAGCCGAGCGCTGCTACAATAACCCGTTGAAACTTCCAGACAAGGTAAAAGAACCAACTTGAGAATAACAAGTCAAGGGGCAGTAGGAAACCGATGCCGATGGCGAATGGGAAAAAGTTCAACGGAGTCCAACCCAAAGCGTTCCATGGGAAACTCGTTATGAACTGCCCCAAGTCAATTCGGTGGGTGTGCATCATTGGGAAGGTTGGTGAAACCACTACGCTCAGGTTGTTCAGGGTATTGACAAATGTTGGGACAGCGAAGCCCCACCAAAACAGTTTGCTACGGTAGAGGCTTTTTTCTGTCAAGTAAAGAGGGAAGCGGGCAAGGGGGAAGGAAAGTTTTTCGTGGCGAACCCATTGCGGGATAAGAATGACGCTCAAACCGAGGAAAACAGCAAGCATCGCTCCCCAGAAAAGCCACCACCACAGGAGCGGGTAAAGCCATGCAAAAAAGTTTTGTTTCGTCCAAACTGAAGAGTTGCCAATGTAAAGGTCACGCAAAGCAGCCTCATCGGTGACGATAAGCCACTGGGGCAAGTGAGGGAAGATGAGTTCCTCGTAACGGTTTGTCGGAGATTTGAAATAGTGGGTGTGACCGATGACCGAGAGCAAAACTTGAGACTGGTCGTGCCCAACGAGGGCGCTGCCGACACCTAAGGCGAAGTAAAGCACCATCAACTCGCTTCGGTTGAACAAAACCCAACCAGTCAGTTTTCGGATAAGTTCAACGAAGGCGAAAAGCACAAGAAGAGCCAAAACGGTGTTGAAGTAAAGCGAATAGGTGGTTGGGTGTCCAGTCCACTTGACCGCTTCCATCCACCCCACCCAATAGGCGTTGAACGGGAGCAACAATGCGGCAACGATGAAGGTATGTAAGCGAACTTTTTCCTGACGAGCAGTTTCAATGATCTGACCCAGTATAGGGGTTTGAGGTGTTACCATACTCTCATCCGCTCCCAATCAATGTTTAGTTGTCTTGGCAATTTTAAACCCTTCAGCGCCAGAAATCAGGTGCACAAGGTTGCTCATCGCAAATCATGAACCTCAAAGGGCCGCCATAGCGAGCCATTCTGATTTGACGCCATGGATACCACTTTATGTGACTGTCGGCAAAGGCTAAGACCACACCTTTCAAGTGCCGTCCCGCTCTCTCATCACCAATGGGTGATGTTGCCCAAGTGGGATGGGTGTCGTCAACTTCAGGCCATGCCAAGCGACTGACAATACCGTTGGAGTAGATTCCGCCAACCTCGTTCAACCCCCAAGTTTGGAACATGGCACGAGAACAGTCACCCCAAATCACGAATTCAGATGGAAACTTGATGCTGGAGAGTTGTCCATAGTTTTCTGCGTCGTTTTGGACAAATTCGTTGTAACCATAACTCGTATAGAAGATCCACTCAAGACGGGGGGTAGGCAGGCGAGGGTGTATGCCGTATCCACCCCTACAACTCCACCAACCTCTCATGACAGCATCAATTGGGTCAATGGCTGCTGCTAACGGCCAACTCCAATCTTTCGCTGTCGTTGGGCAAGCGTAAATTTGTCGGCTGCGAAGGTAAGGGTCAACAATGATGGGTATTGGCGGACCGATGAGCGGCCCCCCCTTAATAGGGTCAACACCGCCAGGTCCCCCTCCCCAACACGGAGTTCGCCAAAAAGGAAATTGTTCACCCGCATCCTGAACATATTGCACCGTCGCCATGATGATGTTGTGTAAGTTGGTGCTGCACATGGTTTGTCTCGCTTTCTCCCTCGCTTGGGCAAACACAGGGAACAGAATCCCTGCTAAGGTGGCGATAATGGCAATCACCACGAGCAACTCAATCAGCGTGAAGCCACGAGGTTTCAAATTCGGGGGCGGTGCCTGAAACGACTGTCGGTGTGAATTTCGTTTCGCCATTTTTCTCCCTCCTTTGTGAACTGCCCTGCTTCGCAGAGCGTGGTTACCACTGCCAATGTTAGGGCGAATTTACTCATTTTGTCAGTTCCCATCGTCACTTGCCCTCAATTCTTCCACGACTTGACAAAGACTCAAATGCAAAAAACGGGCGTCAGAAGAAACAGCGACAAACCGGAACCCTTGCTTTAGCCGCTCTTTTCCTTCCTCAACGGTGCTGCATTGCAATCCAGCAGCCTTACCCATTTCGTTCGCTGCGTCCAAAACAGTCTGAACTGCTGCTTGCCACTCTGGGTTTTTGCGGAAAGGAGTTCCTGTCAAGCCCATAGAAGCCGCTAAATCGTTGGGACCAATGAACACGACATCAACGCCTTCAACAGAGCAAATCTCTTTCGCCTTCTTGACTGCCTCTATGTGCTCAATCTGGACGGCGACGAGAATTTGCTCGTTAGCGGCAACGGCGTAATCGTCGCCATGAAGCAATTGGGCTATGAAACCGCCGACACTGCGAATTCCTTTTGGCGGGAACTTTGAGGCATCAACCGCACGCTTTGCTTCGTCCCCGTTCATTACCATCGGGACTAAAATTCCCATTGCCCCTGAGTCAAGGGCTCGTTTAATCAATGTGGGGTCATTCCAAGCAACTCTCACTATGGGTGTAGTTTCTGTCGCTAAGATTTCGTGGACGCAAACTAACATAGCATCGTAACCAACTGAGCCGTGCTCAGTATCAATGACGATCCAGTCGAACCCGCACCTTGACATAATTGTTGCCACGACTGGAGAACCGATTGTGAGCCAACAACCGATAGTGGCTTCACCTTTGCGCAATTTTGTCAAAGTCAAGTTCTCTCGCATCGCCATCACCTTCCAGAAAGGTTTTCGCTTTACCTACACATGCACGATGAAAGGCATCAAAGCACTTGCCTCTTCAGCGAACCTTCAGAACCTGTCAGTCCACCAAATGTAAGGGTAACTTGGCGGGAACAAAACCCGCAACAGCGGAATAAGGTCTTGCGAACATTGTGCCTCTTGATTTGCCACCAAAGTGTCAATGGTTTGGTAACCCGTTAAAAGTTGGGTCAACTTCCCTTGTGACAGTTCCAACCCCTCCTCAACCGACGAATTGGTCACAGACGAAACTTCTACCCTATCCCCCTTCACTCTGACTAAGACACTACCGATGTCAGTGACGATTGCCAAGTCCTTTTCAAGTTCACGCTCGCAAACCCAAGCCTCAGCTATCCGTCTGGAGAGTTCTGGGCTCAATTTGGTCATCAGGCTTTCCAGATTGATTATCCTCATCATCCCTCCACCGCTTCTGTGGAATACTTGCGTGGCAATGCAACCGTAGCGGCGCAAGTAAATAGCGAACTCGTGGTCTGGTGGAATTAGCATAATGACTTCCTCGTGTCCGTGCTCTTTAGCCCTCTCAAACAAAAATGCCACCATGCTTTCAAAGACTTCCTGCGTTGCGTAACCAACTTCCGCAACAGCCGTTCTTTCTGTTACTTTGTCAAGGGATAAATAACCGAGCACTTCCCCATCCTCATTAACGAAAACCTTGGCATCCGCTTCAACAAACCAGTCGGTTCCAAGAACGAAACCCGACCAACTTTCTGGGTAGCGGACAACGGAGCAAATTCGGTATCTGTTGTTGCCCTCGTAAATTCGGAGCACATTGAGTTTGTATCGGTCAGAGTATTCAACAACAGTGTGTTTCATTTTGGCGTCCTTGAGGCTGTCCGCATAGACTTTGAGCCTATACTCTGGCAAGGCAGGGATGTAACCCCAGCGTTCGTAAAAATCCGAGATGCCGAATAGCCCAGCAATATCAAATCCGTTCTCCCGCATGTATTCATTGGCTGTTTCCAAGAGCCTACGTGCAAAGCCTTGTCTTCGGTAAGCCTCGTCTGTTTCTACACCACCAATGCCTCCCATCCTGACCACAGCGTCACCGAAGCGAATGTCCAAATCATGCACCCAAAGCCTGCTGACATCCTTGCCTTCGTAATTGATCCAGAAGTAGCAACTTTTGTCCCTCATCTCTTTCTCAACACGAACTTTGGTGGTTGCCATTTTTCAAACCTCCAATCTATAAAGCCCGAAGGCTTGAATTAGCGGCGTTGCTAACGAAGACGAAATCACTAATCTCGCTTTCGTTGCCGTGATGGCTTCAAACCTGTCAAGTTTCTTGTAGCCGATAGTTGTCCCGCGAGCAATGATTTTCCAATCTTGTCCATCAAACGCTTCAATTCGGTAACGCTCAGCCCTTTGACCTTCAGCGATGTGCTCCTGAACCATTGCCACATTAAAGGTTGTCGGTCGCTGCAAGTCAATTTCAAGCCACGCTTCTTTCGCACTTTCAGAGGGAGCCCAGTAGGTCTTCTTCTTGCCATCAACGGCGTTTGAAGGCTTAGTGTCGGAGCGGATGCTGCTTGCAGTTGTGGGTTTGTTCAAGGTGAAATTAATCGCAAAGGTTTTGTCAAGAACTTTTCTCCATTCCCGCAGGCGTTGGATGTCAGGCTCGGAAATCAAACCCTTGTTGCTAGGCGGGACATTCAACAGCAAAACACTGTTTCGCCCGACCGATTTGAAGTAGATGTCAATTAGGTGCTTCAGTGACTTGACTTTTTCATCTTCATGAGCGTGCCAGAACCATCCCGGTCGGATGGAGACATCGCACTCCGCTGGATACCAAACCTTGCCCTTTATACCTAAGCAAGTGTGGAAAGGCGTTGCGTCTTGAACGCTCCAGTTCGTTTCTGGGGCAACACCTTCTTCATTGCCAACCCAGCGAATATCTGGACCGCATATGGCTATAAGGGCGTTCGGTTGCAACTTTCGCACGACCTCGTAGTAACTGCGCCAATCATACTTGTGTTCCTTCCCCGGCGGTCCGCCATAAGCGCCATCAAACCAAACTTCCACAACCTCACCGTAATCGATAAGCAGTTCGGTCAGTTGATTTCTGAAATAGAGATCGTAGCCCGGAGTGCCGTAACTTTTCTCGTGCCTGTCCCAAGGTGATAAGTAAAACCCGAACTTCACACCGAGTTTCTCGCACGCTTTTGCAACTTCTTTCACCACATCACCTTTCCCGCCCCTCCAAGGGCTGTTCCTGACAGAATGTTCGGAATAGCGAGTTTGCCACAAGCAAAAGCCATCGTGGTGCTTCGCTGTTAGGACGACATAGCGGAAGCCTGCTTCCTTGGCGACGCTAATCCATTGGTGCGCATCAAAATCTTTCGGGTTAAACCATCTTGGGTCTTCTGTGCCATCGCCCCATTCCCGGTCCGTGAAAGTGTTCATGCCGAAATGGATGAACATGCCCATCTCAAGTTCCTGCCACTCAATTTGTTGTTTGGTGGGTTTGACAATCATTTCTCGTCCCTCCCTTCCACTTGCGCTAAAAAGGTTCCGTCCAGCGAAAACTCCAGCCGCTATAGCACCGATTTGACAAATCCATTGACGCCTCTTCACAAATCGTCACTCCTTGCAAATTGAAGTTTTGTGGCTTGGCTTTCTCCCAAGTGAAACTGAAAAGCGGATTTCACAATTGAAGCGCTCCTACATAAAACCGACAATGAAAAGGCTGTCAAGTGCTGGGACAGTTACTGTGACCTTCAACCCTTTACCTTCACGCATCGCTTTTGCAGGTTGAATTGCTCCGTTATCAGGAAACCATAGACTTGCTTGTTGCCAGTTCGGCAAGTGAACGGTTGTGGAAATCGGTTCGGTCGTTGTGTTGACAAGAAAGCAAATTTGCAAATTGTTGCGCTGGTATCTGGCAATCCACAAATCAGGGTTTTGAGGTTCAATCACGATGCCGCAACCTCCTGTGAGCAACTTTTGAATCAATTTCTCATCGGCAGAAGGAAGCCAAGATTCGCCGCTGAAAATTCGCTTCGCTAATTCCCGAACTGTTGCGTTGTCTTCGTTTCGGCTCGCTGCAAATTCGGGAATTTTGCCAATAGCGATGACCAAGAGCCCTCTCCGTTTCATCTCCTCAATTTTCCTCAGGGTTGACAAATGTATTGCGTCGGTCGTCGGGACAATTAGCGCCTTGTAAGACTCCTTAGCAACCCGAAAGCGACCTAGCTCAACTTTCGCTTCACAAATTGCCTTCTCGTCCACAATATCGTAGTCAATTTGGTTTTGCAAAAGCAGCCTGCAAAGTTGAACGAATTGGTCGTCAATTTCGTTCAATCTCTTGCTCGGGTTCGGTTGATACATTGACAAAGTTGTCGGGTAAAAATTCGCCCAGATGCCAGCAATGGGGTAAAGGACGGCAACATCGCAAACATGCTCGGCATTTCGCAACATAACCCCGAGCCGACCAACATAGGTGCAATAGTGGGCGTAATCTTCCCGTTCGCTTTGGTCACCGAATGGGTGGGAGTAATAGGAAGTGATGGTATTGATGCCGAGCAGAAATTGAATAGCAGCAGTTGCTTTCATTTCAGGCAGCCAAGCCCGCCGCTTCTCTCCACCCCATGCCCCTGTCCTTTGAACGAAGTCGGAAGTTTCACTCATTGTCTCGTAAATTCCCTCAAGGTGTGCTGCCGACGACGCTAATTTCGGGACAATAAATCCATGCCCAGTCACAATTGTCCTTGGGTCGGAGGTAAGCATGTCAATGCCGGGAATGTCCATACGCCTCAAACAAGCCATCAAGTCACCGTAATACATTGCATGCCAAAGCAATTTTTCTTCAGCGAGCAAGTGCCCGCTTGAAGCGATGCCATTTCGGCGGCACCAGTCTTGAATCTGCCCGAAGTATCGTTCGGACACCAATTGAGCGACGACATCGTAAAAGTCGCACCTGACACGCTGATAGTCACCGACATCAAGGAACAAACTGTCAAGTTGCGGTGTCAAGTCATAGCCTTTCCTGAGTTTGAATTCTTTCGGCAAATCTTCAACCCAAGGGATAGCAGGCAAAGCGTTCTCAGGTGGTCGGATGTAAGTCGTCATCAGTGAAGGTTCGTCAGTGAAGATTGCACGGATGCGCTTCCCAAGGTTTGGAATTCGTTTCGCATACTCACCGTGAGTTAAGGCGATGAATGTCCTGACTGCTTTGGTGTCAATGATGTTGATGTAGCGGCGCTTCTTGTAGACATTCTCGGTGCAGTGAGTACCTTCATACATGCGCTGAATTTCGTATCTTGGTTTCCCGTCTTCGTTCACAATGCGAACTAACCCGATGGCTTCAAAATCTGGGTTGCGCTCTAAGACCAGTCCGCCAGCGGCACCGCTGGGGTAGCCCTCTTCGTCGTAAAGCCAAAGGACGAAACCCAACTCCTCAGCGACCTTCAGCCCAGAAAGGAAAATTCGCCACCTCTCCTCACTGCGCATGTAATCTTGGAAACTGACATTGACAACCAAACCGCCAACGCCGATGGACTTCAGTTCTTGCAGCCGTTCACGAAAAGTTGCGGTATCGCTCCCTAAGTTATCAAACCCGTGGATGATTTGCAGTGGACGATACTTTGCAGGTGGTGAGCGAAAGAGCGAATTCAAATTTTGTGATGAACTTTGTCCAATGGCGATCAGAGCGACACTCCCTAAGGTAATGGTTGCTAACGCAAGAAACCCCTCTTTCAACTTTCTCAACCCCTTTCTCTCGCTCACGAAAAGTGGCAATGAATTACAAGGGCGGAAGCGATGCCAATGTTTCAAACACTTTCTGGGCGGTGACGACTTGTTCAATCTCAACCCACTCTTCAGCGGTGTGGGCTTGCTCAATGTTGCCCGGACCGAAAAGCAACGAGGGGATACCACTCCGCATTAGGAAACTGGCATCAGAAGTATACCTGGCGCCGACTATTGGCGGTTGCAAACCGACTTGCTGGCAAGCGACGGAAACCTGCCTGACGGCGAGATTGTTCTCTGTAAGTTCCATCCCCCAATTGAGCAACTCAGGTTCACCAACTTCAATGGTGAACTCCAGCAAATCAGGTTGGCTTTGCAGGAACCGTTTCAATTCATCCCATGCAACTAAAGGGTCTTCATTCGGTAGCGTTCTCCTGTCAACTTTGACTTGACAGAAATCTGGGACAAGGTTTGCACCACGCCCACCTTGAATCATAGTCACTGTCAAGGTTGGGCTGCCGACGAGTGGGTGAAGTCTCATTCTCAGTTCGGCGTCATATCGTTCCAGTGCAGCCAAAACCCTTGCCATGTGCATGATAGCGTTTGAACCTTTTTCCGGTTGCGAACTATGGGCACTTACTCCACGAGTGGTTATGCTACCTCTCACCGTCCCTTTGTGAGCGATGACGATGTTCAAACTTGTCGGTTCTCCCACTATTGCATAGTCCGCTTTCAAACCGCTTGACACCAATTTTTGAGCACCGTTGAAACCGTTTTCCTCATCCACGACAGCGGCGAGCCAAATAGTTCGGCTCGGTGAGCCACGGTGGGCAATCTCTACCAATGCTTGGAGCATAGCAGCCAAACTTGCTTTCGCATCACAAGCGCCACGACCGAAAATTTTCCCGTCCTTGAGTTGTGGGTTAAAGGGCTCTATTGTCATCCCTTCCGCCGTAACGGTGTCCATGTGGGTTTCAAGCAAAATTGTCTCATCACTGTTCCCAACGATGCCGACGATCACATTCTCCCGACCTTCAAGCACTAGTTGGCGGTGGACTTCCAATCCTGCTTTCCGAGCATATTCAGCCACGAAATCGGCAATTTCCTTCTCGCCTTTCCCATCCGAAAAACAAGGGTTGACACTTGGTATTGCAATTAAGTCCTGAAGCAACTTCACTACAGGTTCAAGGGCATTCATCCCATTGCCGTTCGCCCCTTTCAAAGCATAGCGACGCACTCAACTTCAACTTGAAAGCCACCTGGCGGTTGAGCCTGAATGGTTGTGCGGGCTGGGAAAGGTTCGGGGAAGAACTCGCGGTAAATTTCGTTGAGTTTGGGGAAGTTGCTCATGTCAGCGAGGAAAACGGTAACCTTGACAACTTTGTCAAGGGAACTTCCTGCCGCTTCCAGGATCGCTTTCATGTTGCTTAGAGCCAACTTGAGTTCATCCTCAAATGAGCCGTATTTCGGTTCACCAGTTTTAGGGTCAATGGCGACCTGACCTGAAACGAAAACGAAGCCGTTAGCGATGATGGCTTGAGAATACGGCGCTTTAGGAATCGGCGCTTCAGAAGTTGTGACCGCTTGCCTTTCCATCTCCTTTCACCTCCATTGCTCAACTTTTCAACCCCTCAGATAATTCGGTTCGCAACAACGACCCAACCAGAAACCCTCTTTGACACACCCTCCAACGCTCTCAGGTGAACCCGATGGCTATCCCAAAGGTTAGCACACTTGCCAACATTTGTGTGCTATTCTTAACACACCTGCTCAAACTAATCATGTCAGCAACACGCTTGAATGAAAGGTGTTTGTGATGAGCCAGACAACGATGATAAGTGAGTTGGGTGTTCAGTTCCTCGCTTGGTTGTTCCTGGCCTTGCTTTTTGTCGCAGTGGTTTTTTTGCTTTACCAAATCGGGATGGTCAGCGTTGTTGCATGGGTCACTTACTGTGCCATCGCAATTACCGCCCCTATCTTTGTGGCTTCAAGTATGCGGATTGCTGCGGGGTGGGAAAAAGGCGAAACAAGCAGAACAGCCTGAAGTGGCTTCATGAGGTGAATGGACCATGGCGCGAACTTGGACAATTATCACACCAGAAAATGTCCCGTTGGAACTTGAACTGGCGAACCCCCTTGAAAGGGCTGTTGCGTTGCTGATAGACACGGTGGTCAATTTAGCAATTGCCGTTCCCGTCGCTTTACTCTTAACAACTTTGTCGGGTGCTGGTCCTTTAAGGACGATTTCCGGCTTTGAGAATTTGAGCACAGGTGAGCTATTTTGGCTCCTTTACGCTTTCGTTTTGCCTCTGCTCATTTTCGCCTACCACAGTTTGCTTGAAAGCCTTTGGAGTGGACAGACTTTGGGCAAGAGAGCATTGAAACTGAGGGTCATCCGAAATGACGGGACTGTCCCCGATTTGGCTGCTTCTCTTATCCGAAACGCCATGCGGCTCATTGACTATATGCCTTCCACTTGTGGTGTCGGGCTCACGGTTATGGTTTTGAGTGCTCAATTCCGCCGTTTGGGCGACTACGCTGCTGGGACATTGGTCATTCGCGAAGGCAGGATAGCAACACCACCAATGCCAGAGGAAGAGCTGCCTACAATTGAATTGCAAGTCTTGACGCCTTTAGCGGTTACAAACCTTGGTCGTTTAAACGAAGAGCAAATTTTGGCGCTCCGATACTTTTTGCTGAGAGCACCTCAGTTACCCCAAAATTTGAGAGAGCAGACTGCAAACGAACTTGCAAACAAAATTTCCAACTTGCTTTGGGACGGTGACCCGCCAGAAAACTTGCCCTATGAACGCCTACTTGAGGAAGTTGTCTGGCTTTACCGTCAAAGGTTCAAACGATGAACTTAAAATGTTGTGATGCATTTTCGCGCTGAATGATTCTCACCATAAAAAGCCCTCTCATGCATCCCCAGCGTTCACTTTACCTTCAAATCTGGAGCGACGACGGTTTCACCTTCCTTGACCGTGACAGTAACCTTGTCAATAACTTTGCCATTAACTATGAGACGAATTGTGTAGGTTCCGGACACAAGATTTGTCAGGCAGTAACTTTCGTCCCCTTTAAACCTCGCAAAAGCTTTTGTCAAGTTGTCATCAGCGGGTAAATGTCGTTCAACTTTTGGTTCAGTTGTGTTGACATATTCGTAAGCAGGCAGAGATTTGCCTTTTGGTGCAACTACTTTACCGACAATTGTTGCCGCTTTCGGCAGCACGATGCAGATTCCTTCTTGCCCTCTTTCTGGCTCAAAATTGAACTTGCCGGCGAAAACTTTCGCGCTGTCTTTCGTCTCTACAGTGACATAATAGAGCCCTGGGGGCAAGTTTTGGGCTTAAAAATTACCGTTTTCATCCGAGCGGGTTTCAAACTTGGTATTCCAACCTTACGCCATCAATAACTTAATTTCGGCATTCTGGACAGGATTTCCTTTCGTCGTCAAGATTTGACCTCGCACAAAAGATGTCAATGGCTGGACTTTCAACTCAACGAATGCGGGCTTATCGGGAGAAACTTCTGCAGTTGCGATGTTTGTTCGGATTAAGTTGTGAACTTCGGCGAAGACTCGGTATTTGCCTGGTGCGAGGTCTTGGAACACAAACCGACCTTTCTCATCGGAGTAGGCTCTTCCAGCGCCGCTTGGCGGACCTCAGCCAGCACAAGCAAGTTCCAGCGGGACAGCGTAAATAGGCATACCGCCAATGGGTTCACCTTTTTTCGTCAAGCAATTGCCCCTCAATGACTGCTCCCACACTCAAGCATCAATCTCACTTCAACCTTCTTACCCTCTTCAACCTTGACAGTTTCGCTTCTCATTGCAAAACCTTGCTTGATGACCGTGAAAAAGTATGTGGCTGCCTCACCGTAACGAATTGCTGGAAGTTCGTTGAACTCAAATTTTCCATTTTCGTCCGTGAAAGTTTTCATTATCGGCTCAGAGTTCACCAAAACGGTAGCATCCTTAACTGGTTTGCCCTTGCCATCAACGACCTCTCCAACAATTAATATTGTTGGCTTATCGGTTCGGATGAGAACTGTTATTTTCACAGTCTCTCCGCTTTTAACGAAAACCCTTTGCCTTGTTGTCCTCAAGCCTTTTTGTGGAGCCAACGGAAGTGATAGAGGTATAAGTTCCCTTGGGCAGCGCTTCAAACGAGAAAGAACCGTCACCCCTTGTGATGCCATTCTCATTGAGAACCATAAAGCCACGAAATTCTTCTTCTATCTTCTCCTCTCGCCAAATTCCAACTGCTTCGCCAGAAATTGGGCTGCCTTTTTCATCCACGAGTTTACCGACGATGCGCCCACATGTTGGGAACACGATTGTCGCCACAATTGTTCTCGGTTTTGCGATTGAAACTGTTTGACTTTGCGCAATTGGGAGGTTATCCGAAGGTGGCAGCCCGACAAAGGTGTAATTTCCTGCAGGCAAGTTAGTGAAGCGGACTTTGCCTTCTTTGTCCGTAAATTGTCACCGCTCAAATTGCCAGTCCCATTCCCAATAGTCCTCGCCTTGCTTTTTGATTGGCACAACCCAAACCTGGCTTAATAGTTTCTTTTTAGCCGAAAGGACTTTGACCTCAACATCTCTTTTTACTTCAATACCCTTTGCTCGCTTCAACTTGACAGTAAACTCAGGTGAGATTTTTTCACCGCCAACGATTACGCCCTCAACCCTTGCGGGTTCAAAACCGTCAACAGAAATTGTCAAGTCGTAACGACCTGCTTCGTCAACCGGGAACACAATTTCGCCGTTCTCGTCGGTTTTTGGATTCGCGTAGGGGACTATAGAGCCACCACTAATTGTAGGACTGCTTTGCCCTCGTATCGTCACATTGACATTTGTGAGCGGATTGCCATCCTCATCAAGGATTTTCCCTCCCACTTGCTTTGGCGGTTCTTTAGGCGAAACGATTGTCAACTCGGTGACTTTCCCCGCTTCAACCAAGATGTCTTTGCGCAATGGGTTCTTGAAGTCTTTGCCGAAAGCCTCGAGCCAATATTCGCCGGGGCGAAGGTTCTCAAAGACGAAGTTGTCGTTCGCATCGGTGTAAGCCAGAGGGAAATCCATCGCACCGACGGAAGGTGCTGGTCCTCAGCCACCACCAAGGCAAATCGTTTGGTTCTCATCAATTTGCAAGTTCAGGGCAGCCTCTTGAGCGCCCCACATGTTAACGAGGTAGTAATGGCTTTCAATAGCCATCACACCCACACTTTCAGCGGGAGTTTCGCCACCATCTTTGAACACGCGCCCTTTGATTGAACCGAACTCTTTCGGGATTTGAAGCGTAACCGAAATTTGTTGTGCTTTGCTGTCTATCGTTGATGTCACATAGACCCATTGAACTGCGTCTTTGCCTTCTTTCGTCCGAGCGCTTAGAACATGGCAACTCGCTGTTCTCAAAACCTATAGTCACGATGATGGTAGCGTTCGCCAATGGCTTGTCATCCCTTTTGAGAACCCGAACGGTCAAGCAGGGCAGAGGCGGTTTCAAAACAGTGAAAATCCCAACTTCCCTGCTGTATCTGTCTGGTCCATCGGTTCGCCAATCGCCCGTGCGTTGAGGCAAATCGCCTTCTGGCGGGTCAAGGTAAATGAGAGCCATGTAGACAGGTTTTCCATCATGCGAGAGGACAACGCCTTGGAGAATCGTCATTTCACTGCTGCTCGGTTGACACCAAGAGGAGATGAACAGACCAAGTGACAATGCCAGCAGAAATCTCGTCGCTTTCACTCTCCCCTTGAGGGAATACCTTTTTTACTCTACGCCGATGAGTATAACATTTGTTTCCAAATGGTGTCAAGTTCCAGCAGCAGCGGGCATTTCGTTGGCAGAGTCCAAAAGCCTTGTCCCCTTTTGGAGGCATTCAACTCATCTGCAAGGTTTAGACTGCGAACAAATCAGTTGAGGGTCAATCCGCCCCCCAATTCTGCACAACAAGCCTTAAAATTTGTCGCCTTGTGCTACGATTTTGTGTTGTGGGCTGCAAGTCATGTATCTGCAGTGGTCGCAAACCTTCGGTGAATTTCATCAGAGGAGGTGAATCTTGAGATGGCAGTGGAGCGAGTGACTTACGGTGGTTGGGAAAATTGCTACCGAGTCAGTAACGGAGTTGTGGAAACAATTGCGACTGCGGATGTCGGACCCAGAATTATCCGCTTCGGTTTCGTTAATGGCGAAAACGAATTTGCGGAATTCCCAGAGCAATTGGGTAAAGTTGGTGGCGATGAATGGCGGATTTACGGTGGTCACCGACTTTGGCACGCACCCGAGGCAAAACCGAGAACTTACTACCCAGACAATGAACCCGTTGAGGTCAAAGCCCACAATGATTTCACGCTGGAACTCATTCAACCGACAGAAAAATGGACAGGCATCCAAAAGCAAATCATTGTCAAGATGCACCCGACCGAAGGGCAAGTCACCATAACTCACATCCTCACCAACCACAACCTTTGGGCTATTGAACTGGCTCCTTGGGCTTTATCGGTGATGGCAAAGGGTGGGAAAGCAATTTTGCCTCAACCGCCTTTCATCCCTCACGAGGAGAAATTGCTCCCTGCCCGCCCAATTGTCCAATGGCATTACACCGACATGACTGATCCGAGGTGGACTTTTGGCAGGCGATTCATCATCTTGCGTCAAGACCCAAACCGTCCAAATCCACAGAAACTCGGAATTGCGAATCTTGACGGTTGGGGTGCGTATGCCAACGGCGACCGATTGTTCCTGAAGAGGTTCAGGCACATTGAAGGGGCAAGTTACCCAGACTTCGGTTGCTCAACGGAAGTTTTCACAAACGCCGATATGTTGGAACTTGAGACGCTCGGACCATTGACAACTTTGAAGCCAGGCGAAAGCGTTGAGCATGTTGAGCACTGGTTTTTGTTCGAGGGGATAGCGTTAGGCGAAACTGAAGGCGAAATAGCCGATAAGTTAGAGCCAATTTTGAAGCGCACTCAACCTTGTGAGGGTGAAGGGCGATGACACCGCAAAGGAGAAAGGTTCGCGTTCAAACTTTTCTGGAAAAGAAACAGGCTGGTGAAAAAATCGTCGCTGTGACCGCTTACGATTACCCGACGGCTTTGCTCGTTGATGAAGCGGGGGTTGACATGGTTTTGGTTGGTGACAGTGTCGGTAATGTCGTGCTCGGTTACGACAGCACTTTACCTGTGACAATGGAAGAGATGCGCCACCATGTCCGCGCTGTCAGACGCGGCGTCAAAACGGCGCTTTTGGTCGCAGACATGCCTTTCCTGTCTTACCAAAGCAGCGTCGCTCAAGCTATAGAGAACGCTGGTTTATTTCTCAAAGATGGGGCAGAGGCTGTCAAGTTGGAAGGCGGGACGCCACCTATCGTTCAAGTTGTTCGGGCTTTGGTTGATGTCGGCATCCCTGTCGTTGGGCATCTCGGTTTCACACCCCAGTGGATTCACCAATTCGGTGGCGTTAGGGTTCGTGGACGAAGAAGTGAGGAAGCAAAAAGGTTAGTTGACATGGCGCTCGCTTTGCAAGATGCAGGTTGTTTTGCTATCGTGCTTGAACTCGTCCCCGAGGAATTGGCCGCAATCGTAACTGAGAAGTTGTCAATCCCGACGATTGGAATCGGGGCAGGTCCTCATTGCGATGGTCAAATTTTGGTGCTTCATGATTTGATTGGGATGCTCCCAGGCTGGTCTCCGAGACACGCAAAACGGTATGCTGAAGTCGGTGAGTTGATTCGTCACGCAGTTGAAACTTATGCTCAAGAAGTCCGAGAGGGGAAGTTTCCAACACCAGAACAAACAACCAAAATGCCTCCAGAGGAACTTGAACGCCTAAAGCAATTGATGCAGAAATCTTGACAGAAGTTACAGCGTTGGTGTTCCCTCTGGATGAGAGACAGCAGTTCAAAGACCTTCGGGGACGAGCCCCCACATACTATAAAGATTGATGTTGACAAAAATGACAGCGTCGTCGGGCTTTATGCCTGACAGCCGTTTCACTGTCAAGGGTAAAAATTTTCCCCTCCGTTTTTCAGCGTCTTTCGGAGGGCACTTCTTTGAAGCGCCCATTTGTTGCTGGCTGCTCAGGGTAGCCACCCTCCGATTGACCATTCATTTTTTTCAACAACTGTCAACCCACCGATTTAACAAATGCCGATTTGCCGAGTTGCCAAAACTCGTCCCGTGCCCTTCGTCCCTCGTCCCACTTGCTACTTATTGTGGACTTGGTTCAACGACAACGGTGTCACCATCTTGGACAGTGCGAAAAACAGTTGGATCGCCGACAATTTTCCCGAACACATTCACTGGGCTCGCTGGACGGATCTCGTCAGGGGTTCTGCTGGCTGGGGTTGGGCCGAAGAAGATGCAAAAGGCACTGCCGGGAACCCAATACCCCAAGTCACCTGCATTGACAACTTCCCTCTGGTTCTCAGGTGGGCACTCAACAGGAATTGAGAAGTAGACCTCATCACCCCATCGGTTGGCTTTGGATTGAATGGGCAGAGCCTCATAGATTCGCTTTGCTGTCTCAGTTTCGTTCAACTCCGCCTCAACAACAACCGAACCTGCACGGATAACGATTCTTCGCCCCATGCATCATCACCTCAATCGCTTGATTCCCTGTTTCAGTTCCGACAGCAAGGCATCGTAAGCACTGCGGTCAACGGGGATGGTGACGGGGGCATTGGTGAAGTGCGACAAAATCATTGCATTGACAAGTTCTACGGATTTAGCGCCTTCGGGAAGAGAGACAAGAGGTTCACCATTAGTCAAGATCGCTTGTGCAAATTGTTTGATGGCATCACCATGTCTGTGAGGGATTGACATATCCACTGGGACATCTTCCCAAACTGCTTTCGGGCTTCCCCAGACTTCTGGACTCTCTTCAAGGAACTGGCGGAGTGGTGTGGTGTAGCGACCCAAGCGAACGCTCCCTCCTTCCCAGATGACGGTTGCGTTGTTGCCAGTAATTTCCCATCTTGAAGGTAGTGCACTTACAACACTTGAAATGTGGACGACGAAATGAGCTCCATTGTCCCACTCAAACACTGCTGTCGCTAAATCTTCAACCTCAATTCCGTCGTGTCCCCAGTTGCTCAAGCGAGCGGTTACCTGCTTTGGCAAATCCAACAAAGAGACTAGCACATCAAGGTCGTGGACGGCTTGGTTGATTAACACCCCTCCACCTTCTCCCCACCAAGTTCCACGCCATTTACCTTGACGGTAATAGGTCATTGTGCGGAAGTGGTGACCTTCATAAAAGCCACGAACCATTTCACCAAGTTCAAGTAAAACTTTCTTGACAGCTTGAACGGGCGGGTCAAGTCGGTGTTGGAAAACGACCCCAGACTTACCTTTCGCTTTTTGTGCGGCAGCAATGATGGCGTCAGTTTCCGAGACGGAAACGGCTAAAGGCTTCTCACACAGAACATGCTTACCTGCTTCCAGCGCAGCGATCACCTGCTCAGCATGCAAAAAGTGAGGAGTGCAAATTGAAACGACTTCAACATCGCTTTTCAGAAACTCTCCGTAATCAGTAAAGCGGTGAGGGATGTTGAATTGTTCGCAAAACTTGTCTAACGCTTCAGGGAGGACATCGCAAGCAGCATACAATTCCACACCTTCCATATCCTTTAAGGCTTTTGCGTGAGAAGCACCGATTCCAACCACGCCCACAATACCCCATTTGAGTGCCATGTTCGCCTTCACCTCCTTTGACTAAATTTCCTCTTTCCTCCGACAATTGTAATACGGCTTTAGGGTGACGATTGTCCGAAAAAACCATGACTTGACAAAATGCTGCAAAAATTCCTTTGTCAAGAACAACTTAGGTAAAATTGCGCTTTTGTAAGTAAGCGATGCAGCGGAATCGAAAGGGCAGTGATCGGAATGAGAACGTTGTTGACCATAAGTTTGGTAGCCGCTTTGTCACTTGCTTTTTAGTCGTGGGCAAAATTCCCTCCCACAAACCCTTCCCGAAAGTCGTCGCCTTGACTTTTGACGACGGACCGCATCCCATTTACATGCCAAAAGTTTTGAAGATTTTGAGGCGGTATAAGGTCAGAGCAACTTTCTTTTTGATCGGCGAGCGAGTGGAGCGGTTTCCTCATATTTGTTCGCATGATTGTGTCCGAAGGGCATGAAATTGGCAACCATGCTTACTCACACCCGAACAACCTACCGATAGAAAACTGGGACGAAATCGGGAAGGAGATTGAGAAATGTTCCGAAGCCATAGAACGAGTTAATGGGATTCGTCCGAAACTTTTCCGACCACCGAAGGGCTTTTTGAACTACAAAGTGCTTACCCTCGCTCAGCTGGAAGGTTACACCCTCGTTTTCTGGACAGTCAACGCCGAGCACAAAGAAGCACCTACCCCCGAAGCGATGGCGAAGGGGGTGTTAAAACCCGCCCACCCAGGTGCTATTATCCTGATGCACGATGGTCGCATTCCCTCACGATGGAAAGATGTAAAAGCGCTGCCGCTGATCATTGAAGGTTTAAGAAAGCAAGGATAAGAATTCGTCACTGTCTCCGAACTTTTCAAACACCCTGATACCGTTCCTTAAGCGAAGAACGGTAAGTGCGTGGAGCACGGCAATTATTCCACCCACCACAGCGCACTGCCGCCAAGTTCGGGGATAAAGATTTTCATGCCGTTTCGCATCAATTGGTTTCCTGTAGCAGTCAAGGTTTCGTCTGTATCCTCGTTTCGCAGAGTGTATTGTTTTGAAGGTGTCAAGCCTTTCAAGCGGACTAACAATTGCTCGTTAGGCGATTGTTCCCTGAAAGCCAAAATAGCGCCGCTGTCACTTTCTGGGTCGCGAAACTGCCAAACTGTCCAGTCATGGAGCGACCTTGCTTGCGGTGTTAGCAGGAATCTTTGCTTGAGGATGAACGGGCGCAGACGCTTGTATTCGGCGATGCATTTCTTTGCTCTTTCCTTTGCCACCTCATCCCACTCGGTAAGCCGTGGTGAAATCCCAAAAGCTCCACCCATGCGACTGCGGAAGTCAGCGACGGTTGTGCCTTCATGCACGACCCATGTGTTCAAGTAACGAGGTGGTAAAGCGAACCAAGCGCCAGTTAAATGAAAACGAACATTCGCTGCGCGATGTGTAAAATCGCTAAGCCAATAAGTGTGGACATGTTTCAAAATGCCGAAATCAATTCGGTTGCCTCCACTCGCACACCCTTCAATGACGAGATGTGGAAACTTCTCACGCAAGAATGACTTGACAGCATAAACTCCTTGAGTGTGGGCGTAAGTGCCGTCGCCCTCTTGATGTCCGTGTGCTGAGTCATTGCATCCTAATCCGTAAGCGATGTTGTAATCCCATTTGAGCCAATCAACACCGTAGTCGGCGATGACTTTAGCCAATCGTTCTTTGAACCACTCAACAACTTCTAGGTTGCCAAAACACAAATGGGCGTAACGTCCACCTCCGATCACTTTTCCATCCCGCTTTGCGAACCAATCTGGATGCTTCTTTGCTAAATTCGTCTCAAGGTCAATTCGTTCTGGTTCAACCCAAAGTCCAAACTTCATCCCTTTGCTGTGGATATAATCTGAAAGGGCTTTCAAACCCTTTGGGAATTTGCCCCAATGTTCCGTCCAATTTCCCAAGCCGTGCCCAAAATCGCCGGTTCCGCAACCTTCATACCAACCAGCATCAACGACAAAAACCTCACATCCCAAATCCGCTGCAATGTCAACTTCTTTCATCATCGTTGCCTCATTAATGCGAGTTGTCCAACCGAACCAAGAGTTGAACTGAACCCAAGGGAAATCTTTAGGTGCGAGGGGACACAAAAATTTTTCTTGCCATTGATGCAGTTGCCAACCTGCTTCGTCCCAGTCACCCGTAGAAAGCAACAAGAAAGCCGAAGGCGAGGAAATTTCTGCCCCTGGAGTAAGCTGGTGAATAACTTCGGTTGCTCCCACCCTTACCGTCACCACATTGCCTTGCCTTTGAACCATTCCACGCCATCTCCCGCTCCACTCCAGTCCACCGATAATTCCTTCAACGATTTCGCCGTTTTCGGATTTCAACCCCAAAGCGAACCAAGAAATATCTTTTGCCGATGAGCGACCTTCATCGCCACAAAAAATCGTGTGAACTAAACCATCTGTGACCGACTGCTCTGTCAAGACGAAACTTTTCGGCGGGAAATTGTCATCATAGCGACCACCTGTCAAGGTCAGCAAGTTCAGAGAACTATCGGCGTGAACTGTCAAGACGAGAGAATCCAAGTCTTTGACTTCTACTGTCTCTGCCCCTTCGTTGCGCAAGGCGAAACCCATCTCCAAAGCACTTGTGTCGTTAAATGCCTTCAACCACACGATGGCAACGACATTTAACCTTTGGTGCTTGAGCCAGAATTTCATTTTCGTCACTTCGTCTTGCCTGTCAATTTTTGCATCAGTGAGAACAAATGCCCCTCCGTCGTTTTGAGGGGAGAGGGAAGTAACCGAAACGCAATTGATGGTTGTTCCAAAACCGAAGAACGGGACGGGCGCTTTGACCCATTCGGTTCCAGTCCTTTCATTTCGCCATGAGAGGATTGCTAACTGCTGCCGCTCTGTCGCCCCCAGAGTGAGGGAGAACAAATGCGAACGAATTTGCCACTGGTCTTGAGAAGCATCACAGAAAACCTCAATGCCCCTCGCTTCCAATCCCGATCACCTTCCTTGTAAAGGCTCGCCACCAACTAACTTCAACATTGAGCCACTGGAAACTTCTCCTTCCACTTTCTGCGGAGCAAATCATGAATTTTCTCCTTGAGTTCATAGGGCAGTTCGTAGACCTCAGTGCCTTTGTAGAGCAAAACCGTTTTGCGGACAGTGTCAATGACGATTTTACAAGGTTCGCAATCCTTCAAATGCTTTTCAAACTCCTCGCAGATGCTTGGGTCAATTTCGCCGTCAATGTAGTCGGAAAGCGCTTTTAGCAACTCTTCACATTTCACCTCAAATCGCCTCCATCCTTTGGTGAAAAAATTTGAGCGAGAGCGAGTTGAAGCAAATCCCAAGCCAAAGTCGCGCATTTGATGCGGACGGGGAACTCACGAACACCTCTAAGTGCGTCCAAGTCTTCCAGTTCACCTTCAGGTGGGAAAGGCTTTTCTCCTCTCATCATCTCTCGGAAATCTTCGGCGAACCTTAGGGCTTCCTCAAGTTTCATCTCCTTGACTTTTTCTGTCATCATTGAAGCGGAAGCCTGACTTATAGCGCACCCTTTGCCCGAAAAGCGAATGTCGGTGATTTTTTCGCCGTCCGTCCTTATGTGCACCGTGATGTGGTCGCCACAATACGGATTTTCCTCTTCAGCAACCGCATCAGCATTGTCAAGGGATCCGAAATTGCGCGGTCGCTTGTAATGGTCAAGGATTATCTCTTGGTAAAGCCAGTCCAACTTCACCGGCTCTCTGTCTATCACGCTCATCATGATACCTCCCTTCGAGAGAAATGACCGTTGCTAACAAATTCTGCCACCGTAAGTTTTAGAGCAGTCAACACAGAATTGGTCACAAGGTTCGTGCAGCAAATGTGTTCTTTGTCACAGAAACCTATGACAAACTATGGCATAAAAGAGACAGTCATGAAAAGGTTGGTGATTTGAGAATGGAGAGGGCAAGAGTTCGTGGCTCTTCATTGCTTTTGATGGCCTTTGCATCTTTCGCTTTAATGGCGGTGGCTGCCTTAGCAGTAGATTGGGGCTTCGTTTATTATGCGCGCCACCAACTGCAAAACTTTGTTGATGCTGCTGCGTTGGCTGGTGCTCAAGAGTTACCGTCTCACAACGATGCAAAACAAAAAGCTGCAGAGAATTATTCCAGAAACTACGGCGAAAACTTTCGCATCACTCCCCCTATGCCTCAGCAAGCCTCTTGCTCACCTAACGACCCAGATTTACAGCCGACAACAACTTGCTACCAAATTGGGGACGACTTAGTTCGCATCACTACACCATATCGGCGTTCAGGCGAACAGTCACCGAACCCGAACCTAATTAATGTCAAGGCTTGTAGGAATGTTCCGATGTTTTTCGCTCGCATTTTCGGTATCAGACAAATTCGTGTTTGCGCGAAAGCGACAGCAATAGGTAGCCGACCTCCAGTTCCACGAGGGCTTGTCATCCTTGACCCAAGCGGAGGGAACGCTTTGTGGCTGCAAGGTAATGCGAGGCTTAGGATTCCGGGTGGATCGGTTCTAATCAACTCAAATGCCACCAACGCATTGTTCGTTCAGGGTAATGCGTCTCTCGTAGCCCAACAAATCGCTATCGTGGGTGGCTACCGATTAGAAGGCAATGTATCCGTTACGCCTACACCATTGACTGGTCAATCTCCTGCTCCTGACCCATTGGCTCATCTTCCTCCTCCATCCACTGAAGGGTTGCCAGTTTACATGGGGCGAACAATTGGTGGGAACGATACCGCTACTTTACAGCCTGGAGTGTATTCAGGACCAATCCGAGTTGAAGGTAATGCTCAAGTGACTTTGCAACCTGGCACCTACATCTTGCACGGAGGACTGCTGGTCAGCGGTAATGCTCTTGTTCGCGGTGATGGGGTTTTGATTTACAACGAGAACGGTCGGATTGAAGTGCAAGGAAATGGAGAGTTGAAGTTGTCTCCTCCGACGAGCGGAACTTATGAGGGAATCGTCATCTTCCAACCATCCAACAACACTCAACCCGTCTGGTTTTCCGGCAATGCCAATCTTCAAATCAGCGGCGCAATCTATGCCCCACGAGCGCAGATACATTTTGAAGGCAACGCCAATCTCACGGACAGCATGATCATCGCTTGGAGAGTGACACTACATGGCAATCCAGAAGTGATTATCAGGGCGAAGGAACCACCACCTGCGGCTGGAGAGGTGGATATTGGCTTAGTGGAATGAGACATGACGAACTTTTTGCGTCAAACTTGATAGCGGAACAAGTGGCAGTAAAATCAGTCACTTAAAAAGGCGGTGATTAGCCATGCGATTATGGCGGTGCCTGCCTCTTGTGTTGTCGCTGGTCACTGTGACTATTGCTTCTGCCGACCCTCCTTCTGGTCGTTTCATAATCGTGTTGCCATCGCTCTCCTTTGGCAGTCCCTCTACGGGCAACATAGTTATTGTTCCTGGGACAAAGAGTTTTGTTTTTCCTGGCGTGATTATCTCTTCACGACCAACCATCTCATCACGCCCTACTGTGGTCGCTCCAAGCGGCTACTTCCTCGTCCAATTTCAAAGTGGGAACTGGACGATTGTTTGGTGTGAGCCATTGAAAACGAATGTTGTCATTGTTGGTCGTCCGCTAATCCGACCCTACTATCTTGGGCCAGTTTTCGCCCCGCCGCTCTTTCTCGATCCATCAGTCACTTACGGGGTGCCTCAAATTTGGCACAGCCCAATACTGCAGCCTGGTGTTTTGGTCTTTCGGCTCAAGCACAGGTCGGCTGAAGAAGTAGCGAGATTGCTGAATGAAGCGAGGGTTGTCCCAGATGGGCAGTTTTCTGGGATTGGCAACATTTTGATCGTTAGTGCCCCCAGTTTGGCGACAAGCGGTGTTCAACAGTCACGAATTCGTGACCTTATCGCTGCTCTTGACCAACCGACGGAGAAATCCTCTTCAACTGCACCTAACCCATCGCCAGTCCAATGGCAAGTTGAGTTTTACCGAGCCCACTTAGAGAAGTGTGTTTCACAAGAAAATCTGCATCCTGAAAGAAAGTCCTTGCTGGACTTGAGCGGCTACAAATGCGCCCACAAACTTGGTGAAACCCTGTGGAACCCAAAAACACAAGGTGATGTCATTGTCAAGGGAGAAAGGATTGATGTCCGAGTTCAAGCTAAAAGGATATCAACAGGATGGCAATTTACTGTCAAAGGGAAGTTCAACGGTCAGCCGATTGAATTTGAGGGTCAAGCCCCCGAGGTGTCCCAACCGACTTTGCTCGTCGTTCCCACGCCCGAAGGAAAGGATGGCTTAGTAATTATCATGGCGCCCAATCCGAAGTGATTTGGTTGGGTGGGATAGGAAATGAGGCGAAGCATCGCTTCAAGCCAGAATTCGTCTTTATCGGAACTATCGTCTTACTACCGCCAGTGTCTCGCACTGGAGCGGCAGGGTGAATCCGTTTTTGGTGATAACGCACTTTTTGAGCAAACTCGTTTCCCACCACGCTTCTTCCCAGTTACCCCTTTCGCTTACTCTTGGGACGACTTACTCACAACGAAAGCCGCTCAAGATGCTGCCGATTTAGCCAAGCGAGGCGAAAGAAGGGCTGTAATTTTTACGTCCCTTCTGTTCGCTTTCAGAGAAGGAAACGAGCGAAGGTGGGAACCAGTCACTGGGTGTGTTCTGTCAGTTTCGGAAAGACGCTGAAAGTTGACCCTACGGACATTTTCGTCGGTCGCATCATACGAGGCGAAAGGTCATTTGAGGAAGTCAGCGAAATCAAAGCCAAATTGGAAGGAGCGGTAAGGCAAAGCCTTCCAAAATTCATCCAAGCCTCTATTGAGGTCCTGTCAAAAATCCGAAAGTGGAAGAAGTCCCTCTTGACAAACTGAGCCAAATTGCTCCACCTAAAGTTGTCAAGTGTTGGGGTTTCCTGGTCGTCGAATCAACCTATGATCGGGCACTTTTGGAGGAGTTAGATAAGTTGGCTCAATTGAAAGCGGAGAAAATTTCTCACTCCGCTTTAAACTTCCTGTTCGCTCCACCCGAAATTGAAGAACCGAGCCTTTCAGACATCTTGCTGGCATTGGCGAACCCAGTTAGCCCAACCCTCAGTCAAGCAGTTGCTCTGACTCATGCGATGAAAGCACCGCTGACCGTTATCACTGGACCACCCGGCAAAGGCAAAACTCGCATCATTGTCGGTCTCATCGTTCATCATTTGCCGACTGGTCAGTCAGTTTTGTTTTCCAGCAAAATTAACCGAGCAGTTGACGCTGCCGTTGAACTTGCTGAAAGGTTGATGGGAAAAGGGTGTATCTTGCGGACAGGAAATCAACAGGAAATTGAGAAATTGCAGGAACGGGTGGATGAATTGCTGGAACGAAGGGAATGGCAAAAGAACGGAGAGTTGTTGGCAGAAATGCGGCAAACCTTCCCGACGAGCACAAGTGGCAGGTTAATTGCAAACAACCTCATCCCATCAGTTAGAGTGGAAGTGAACCAACTTACTGAGGGAATTAGCGAGCGATGCAAATGGCTGAACCGAATGGGCAAAAGCCTCTCTCGGTTCGGATTACGACCCGTTTGTCCCCACCATCATGGAAAACGAAGGTTGAAAAGATTTTTCTGCAGCGAGTGTTGGAGAAGGTGGCGATGGGAATTTAGTTGGCGAATTCGCTTGGGTGAGCGGAGATGGGCTGAGTTCAACGATGAGTGGAAGAAGTTAGAGCGGAAATTTGAAAGTCTGAGGAAAGAAATCATCCCGCCCCTTCGTTCAAAACTTTCCTACGCCCTCTGGTTGAAATTAAACGAATTGCTCCTGCAAGGAAGAAAGGATTTGGAAAAATTGGGAAGCACTTCAAGTGACCCCGACAACAGTGGAAGAAGCGAGAGAATCGCTGCTTTTAAGTGCATGGCACAGTTAGGTTTCCCTATCGCTGTCACCAGCCTGTCCATTGGCAACAACTTGCCTTTTGAAACTTGCTTTGAC
>FMJZ01041722.1_pt1 | contig 26235 bp, 24 predicted proteins | sample 1987881 | NCBI WGS metagenome assembly FMJZ01 (sample SAMEA4378227, study PRJEB15110) | soil metagenome | biome: soil; feature: Field; material: Soil | place: India | collected 2015-03-11 | depth 0 m
TGTTCTAGGGCATCATTGCGGGCAGTGGCATCCAGCGTGGCCAACAGACGCGCCTGCTCATGAACTTCTTTGACCCGTTGCACGAGGGGAGAATCGGTCATAGGGATTGTCAATTCCAAAGACGTATCAAGGGCGATCGTACGCCAAATTGTCCCGCACTTGTGGTAGGTTAACGGCAATTGCGTTGCCCTAGAATTGGCTAAAAAACAGGTTCAGGAGGATCATGCGAATTCTATTTGTTGCTGCTGAGGCGGCACCGCTCGCGAAAGTGGGGGGCATGGGAGATGTGGTGGGTTCCCTGCCCAAGGTATTGCGCCGCATGGGACATGATGTGCGCATCTTTATGCCCTACTATGGTTTTTTGCCCGATAAGGTGGAGATCCCCAAGGATCCCATCTGGATTGGCCATGCCATGTTTCAGACGTTTCATGTCTATGAAACCGTGTTGCCGGGGTCGGATGTTCCTCTTTACCTTTTTGGTCATCCCTGCTTTAATCCCCGCCGCATCTACTACGGTGAGGATGAAGACTGGCGGTTCACCTTCTTTGCCAATGGGGCAGCAGAATTTGCTTGGAACTACTGGAAGCCCCAGATTATCCATTGCCACGATTGGCACACGGGAATGATTCCAGTGTGGATGCATCAGGATCCCGACATTACCACTGTGTTTACAATCCATAACTTGGCCTATCAAGGGCCTTGGCGGTGGCGCCTAGAGCAAATTACTTGGTGTCCGTGGTACATGCAGGGGCACAATACGATGGCGGCAGCCGTGCAGTATGCCGATCGCGTCAATACCGTTTCGCCCACCTACGCTGAACAAATTAAAACCCCCGAATATGGTGAAAAATTGGAAGGGCTGCTGTCGTTTATTAGTGGCAAGCTCTCGGGGATTCTCAATGGCATTGATACAGAGGTCTTTGATCCCAGTACCGATCGCGCCCTTTTGCAAAACTACACTGTGGATACCCTCGAACGGCGTAAGGCCAACAAAATTGCGCTCCAAGAGGAACTGGGGCTAGAGGTGAACTCCGGTGCTTTCTTGGTGGGGATGGTCACCCGCTTGGTGGAGCAAAAGGGGTTGGATCTGTTGATTCAGGTGCTGGATCGCTTTTTGGCCTACACCGATAGCCAGTTCGTCCTCTTGGGGACGGGCGATCGCTACTACGAAACCCAAATGTGGCAAATTGCCTCACGGTTTCCGGGGCGCTGTAGTGTCCAGTTGCTCTACAGTGATGTCCTGTCGCGGCGGATCTATGGTGGTGCCGATGCCTTCATTATGCCGAGCCGATTTGAACCCTGTGGCATCGCCCAAATGATTGCCCTGCGCTATGGCTGTGTACCAATTGTGCGCCGCACTGGTGGCCTTGTGGATACCGTTTTTCACCATGACCCAGAGAAGCAAACGGGAACGGGCTACTGCTTTGATCGCTATGAACCCCTTGACTTCTACACCTGTCTAGTGCGGGCTTGGGAAGGGTATCGCCACAAACGGGAGTGGCACACCCTCCAGCAGCGGGGCATGCGTGAGGACTTTAGCTGGACAAAATCGGCACTGGCCTACAATGCCCTCTATAACTCCATTTATGGGTTGCCCCCGGAGACGATGCCCAATCCTCGTCCAACGCTGGTAGCGGCAACGACCTGATCATCAGGACGATGTCATGTGTGGTCATTATTGCCTACGAGTATATTGATCCCCTCTGGCAGCCCCTACCCGATCCCCAAGTGTGGGGGCAGGAGATTGACCACTGGGTACTGGATGTGGAGGCTGCTCGGCCACAGTTGCGGTACTGGTTGCAGCGGTTAGCGCCCGGGTATTGGCTCTTGCACCAATTAAGTGCCCTTGGCCAAACGGTGATGGAAGTGAGTGATCGCCTGCGGCAACTGGAGGCAGCGGGTATTACCGTGATTGCCCTCGCCGAGGGCTACGTTAGCGATCGCCCCCCCAGTGGAGATCAACTCTTAGCCCTTTGGGATCAGGTAAAGCAGCAACTCCACCAGCAGACCCTCTGCCACAGCCATGCCCGCAATCGTCTCAAGCACCGTCTCCCGCCGGGTCGTGCCCCCTATGGCTATCGCCGAGGCAAAGAGCACTATGTCATTGATCGAGCAGCAGCCGTTGTCGTCAAGGATTTTGTCGAGCATTTTCTCCTCTATGGCTCCCTCAGTGCAGCGGTGCGCTTTATTGCCCACACCCACCACAAGCGGATTAGCGTGGCGACCGGTCGGCGCTGGTTGACCCACCCCGTCTATCGTGGTCATCTCTACTACCAAGGGAAGACGGTGATTCCCCAGACCCATGCCCCCTTGATTGCCCCTGATGAAGCGGCTCAGGTGGATCGGCTGTTGCGGCGCCAACGCTCTTTACCCCGTCGCAGTGCCAGTGCCCCCCATCCTCTGGCGGGATTGGTGATTTGTCGCCAATGTCAGCAACGCTTTGGCCGGACTCAGGTGCAGCCCTACCGCCAACCGAGCCGATATGCCTATTTGCGTCCCCTCCACTGTCCCCTTTCCCCGAAGTGTCGCAGCATTCCCTACGACGCTGCCTTAGCTGCTGTGATTGATCAAATTGCCGAACGCCTGCCGCCCGCGATCGCCCAACTTTGCCGACCATCGCCAACCCTTACCGCCGAAATTGAAGCGATTGACAGGCAACTGCAACAACTCACTGCCCTAGAAGACCAAGGCCTCTTAGATGTGGAAACCGCTCAACTGCGCCGCTATAAACTGGCTGGGGAACGGGCACAAATTGAGGCACAGCAGGCACAATTGCCCCCTAGGAATCTCTTGCAACTGGCGGTTACCTTGGGTCAGCCGCAATTTTGGTACCAGCTCTCAGCAGCCGAGCAACGGTTCTATTTACGGGAGTTTTTGCGTGCCATAGAGGTCACGAGCCGTTCCCCACAGTCTTGGTCTGTCCATCTGCGATTTATCTGGGAATCGCCTATTGGCAATACACTTTAAGCATTTCCAGCATCCTATAGGCAAGATTACCCCTCGCCGCCGTTCCAGCATATCATTGCCGAAATGGGAACGCTAGTTTAGTTTATAGATAAATTAATCAATAAAAAACATCAATAAGAAAGCACGGTGTAAGGGGTTATGACGATTGAACTCAGCGATCGCCAAAAGCAAATTCTAGGCGCCACAATTAACCATTACATTGCCACGGCAGAACCTGTCGGCTCGAAGGCGATCGCCACCGAGTACAACCTCAACGTCAGCCCGGCCACAGTGCGCAATACAATGCTGCTCCTCGAAAAAAGCGGCCTCCTTTACCAGCCCCACACTTCCGCCGGGCGGGTACCCTCAGATTCTGGCTACCGCGTCTATGTGGATGAATTGATCCAACCCATTCCCGATGTGGCTCGCAAAGCTGAAAGTCTCTTGAGTGAACGGTTTATTTGGGGACAGCAACGCCTTGAGGTCATTTTGCGCCAAGCCGCAGAGCTATTGTCAGATCTGAGTGGTTACATTACGCTCATTACACTTCCCAATCGCTTGGAGCGGCAGATTCGGGCGATTCAACTGGTGTCTTTGGAGCCGCAGCAGGTGATGGTCATCCTTGTTCTTGACACCTACGAAACCCAGTCGGCACTGATCCAATTGGATCAAGGGGAAGAAGACCCTGAGTTACGGGAGCGCACCCTACAGGTACTGACCAACTTTCTCAATCACCAGTTACAGGGGCGATCGCTGGTGGAACTCAGTGCCATTGACTGGCAAAAACTGGATTTGGAGTTTCAGGCCTACAGCCAGCAACTTCAGACCCTACTGCAGCAGTTGAGCGATCGCTACAGCCAGCAAAGAACTTCCTTTGTCATCAGTGGTCTTGCTGATGTTCTCCAGCAGCCGGAGTTTTCCCAAGTGGCGCAGGTGCAAATGCTACTACATCTTCTCGAAGACCAACAGGATCAACTGGCTCCCTTGATCAGTGCCGATAGCCAAGCCCCCTCACAGGTGCAAATCCGCATTGGCAGGGAAAATACCTTAGCGCCGATGCAGTCTTGTACATTAGTTTATTCCTGCTATTGCTATGGCGACTCCCCCGTGGGCAGTATTGGCATTCTAGGGCCGACGCGGATGCCCTATGCCCGGATTATTCCCCTAGTGGCCACAGCGGCAGATTATTTAACCGAGCAGGTGAGTCGCCGCAAGTAAGGAAATCAAAACATCAGAGAATTCTTGTGCAGTCAACGGCTGACTTTATCATGCACAATAAACTATTGGGCTTTCCCAGTTGGAGATATTGAAATGCCGACACCCGCCTTGCTAGTTCTTGCCGATGGTTCAGTTTTTCGCGGTTTTTCCTTTGGGGCACCGGGAACGGCCATTGGCGAAGTGGTCTTTAATACAGGCATGACGGGTTATCAAGAGGTACTCACTGACCCGAGCTATTGTGGTCAAATTGTGACATTCACCTACCCTGAGTTGGGCAATACCGGAACCACCCCCGAAGACGATGAATCCGATCGCCCCCAAGTGCGCGGTGCGGTTGCTCGCAATATCTGTGAGATTCCCAGTAACTGGCGATCGCAACAATCCTTACCTGATTACCTGAAAGCCCATCGCATTCCTGCGATTTATGGGATTGACACCCGCGCCCTCACCCGCAAAATTCGTACGGTCGGTGCCATGAATGGGGGTATCTCCACGGAAATTCTTGACCCCGTTGAACTGCTGCAAAAAGTCCTTGCCGCTCCCAGTATGCAGGGACAAAATCTAGCCAAAGTCGTCACCACCCGCACTCCCTATGAATGGACAGAGCCAACGCTCCCGGCTTGGGAATTTCGTCCCCAAACCGCCACTGAAGAGCCCCCCTTGACGGTTGTGGCCATTGACTTTGGCGTGAAGCGCAACATTCTCCGTCGCTTGGCTAGTTATGGTTGCCGTGTAATTGTCGTGCCGGCGGATACGCCAGCGGAAACAATTCTCAGCTATGACCCCGACGGCATTTTCCTCTCCAATGGCCCCGGCGATCCCGCGGCGGTTCAGGAAGGCATTGAAACCGCACGCAAATTACTGGCGGCTCAGCGTCCCATGTTTGGCATTTGTCTGGGGCATCAGTTGTTGGGACTCTCCTTGGGGGCAGAAACCTTCAAGCTGAAATTTGGTCACCGAGGGTTGAACCAGCCCGCTGGCCTGACGCGGGAAGTGGAAATCACCAGCCAAAACCACGGCTTTGCCATTACTGAAGAATCCCTTGCCCAAACCCCCGTTGAGATTACCCACTTTAACCTCAATGACAAAACCGTTGCCGGTCTGAAGCACCAAACATTGCCGATTTTCTCAGTGCAGTACCACCCTGAGGCCAGCCCCGGCCCCCACGATGCCGATTATCTCTTTGGCGAGTTTGTGGCGCAAATGCGTGCCTATCGTCAACAACACCCCCGCAGCCAATGAAAGGGCGATCGCTCACCCCCTACCTCTTTCTTGCCCCTGCCTTGGGATTACTCACACTGACGGTCGTTTGGCCAGCCCTACAGGCCTTTTTCCTCAGTTTCACCCGCTATGAAACCGATCTCCTGAGTCCGCCTGTGTGGGTGGGATGGGCAAACTTTGCGCAGTTGTGGCGCGATGGCGTCTTCTGGAAAACCTTGGGCAATACTTTCCTCTATTTAGTGGTGGTGGTGCCGATTCTGGCGATCGCCCCCCTGCTGTTGGCCATTCTGGTCAATCAGCCCCTGCGGGGCATCCAGTGGTTTCGTGCTGCCTACTACAGCCCTGTGATTATCTCAATGGTGGTGGCAGGGATTGCCTGGCGCTGGCTCTATGCCCCCAATGGCCTCTTCAACCAACTGGTACAGGGTCTGCATCTGCGGGATACCCCCATTCCTTGGCTGACAAGTCCCCAACTTGCCCTTTTTAGTGTCATGGCCGTCACCGTCTGGAAAGGCTTGGGCTACTACATGGTGATCTATCTGGCGGGACTTCAGGGGATTAGCGGTGAACTCTACGAAGCAGCGGCGCTCGATGGCAGTGACGGCTGGCGACAGCACTGGGATATTACGTTACCGCTGATGCATCCCTATATTCTTTTGGTGAGTATTCTCTCAGCAATTTCTGCCACGAAGGTCTTTGAAGAGGTCTATGTCATGACCCAAGGGGGACCCCTCAATAGCTCCAAGACCGTTGTTTATTACATCTACGAGAATGCCTTTCAGCGCTTAGAGATTAACTATGCCTGTACAATGGGGCTGGTCTTATTCCTGTTTATCCTCTCTTTGTCTCTCTTGAATCTCAAGTTGGGCCGACAGGTGGAAATGCCCCTTAGCTGACCACCTGCATCCGTTGAATCAACCATTGATCACCGCGACGGGTAAAGGTGTAAATGACGCGGTAGGTATCGCTATAGGAAATATCATTGCGCAGCGTCCCCTGTTCATAGAAACGGGCATCCTCATTGACTTCCGCTAATACATCCACGTGATCGCTGCCTTGGGGACGGACTTCCTTTACTTCTAGGTTCTTGAGGGTATAAACCCAATGGCTGCCCTCGGACTTCAAGCCCTGCGCTCGCGATCGCCAGCGGCTCAGTTCTGGCTCGGCTAGAATTGTTGCTAGTTTGTTTATTTCAAACGCCGTGCCAAGGGCTTGGCTTTTAATTTGCTGCCAAGTGCGAAGGCGATCGCGTGCCATCTCTGGCGTTAAGGTTGTGGCTAAGGTCGTCGGTGGTGGCGTCGGGGTTGGCGTTGCCACAGGCGTCGGCGTTGGGGTCACTGGCGGTGGCGGGGTGGGGGCTTCAGCCGTTTTGACTGGCGAATAGACTTTTGCCAAAGCTCCCAACCCAACAAGAACAACCCCTGCACCCATCCAAAACCAAGCTTGACGTTTTTTGTTTTTGCGGCGACTGCTTAGAGTACTGTGCCGTTTGCGAGTGGATGCTTGGGGCGTGTTGGTCTCTGTTGTGGTTGAAGAAGCGGTAGCAGCCGATGCCGAAAAGCCTTGACCCAACCCAGTATGATACTCCAAGGGTAACGTTTCCGCTGTGAAGGAAACGGGCGGCGGCACGGCCACCGTTGGTCTAATGACTTCGGGGAGGGCAGAGGCAGTGGTGCTGGGTGGCTCAGGGGCAATGAAGTCGTCACTGAGAGCCTCTAGGTAGGTTTGGATATTGGGATCGGCAAAGTAGGCATCCAAGGCCACTGGTGTCTCTCCCAAGTCCCGAAAGGCAGGGTAGATTTCTTCCCGTAGCCATTGCTCTGTGTAGTAGTACAGCCCCGGCAGCAAATCGCTGGAATCATTGGAGTAACGACGGATAAAGGCAAGACTCTGCTGATCTTGAGATTTATCGAGCGCGGCCAAGGCCTCAGCAGGTTGTCCCAACAGCAGTAAACAACTGGCCAGTTCGAGGTAGATGTCTTGATTGGGCAAGAGCCGCTCTAGTAAATCCTTGGCGCGGCGAATACAGCTTGGCTGAAGTTCCTGGACACCCCGTGCCACCAGCGCATGGACTGCAAGATAGGTCGCCACTGCTGAGGGACGCCGCGATTCCCGTTCAAAGAGTTCCTGTTGCTCTGCCACGGTGAGATGGCTGCGCAGTTGCAAAATAAATTTCAGAAAATCCTCAACCCCTAGGCCAGAGTAATCGTCATGGCGACCTTCAATGCCCCCGCGATCGCTGAGCATCTCCCGCAGCAATAAAATACCCCGCTGCCGATTCACACTATCGGATAGAGGCAGTGCCAGTAAGTCCAGAATGCGATAGGGACGCAGGCGATTCAGTTCCGTCTGAAACTGCTCCTGGAGGTCAGGAAACAGATTCGCCCGCTGAAGTACCCCTAGACCGGCTTCTAGGCGAGAGGCAGCTGCTTGGTAGGACTGCCGCTGCCATTCCTCGCGTCCCAATTCCAGATAGGCCAAAGCCACAGTCAGCGTAATGTCGGCAACGGCGGCAGAGGACGTATAGGGGCGGTTGAGATTAAAAGCATCCCCCTTTAGGAATTGTTCTCCCAGTTTGACCACTTGGGAGTAGTTTCCCAGTTCATAGAGCAGGAGGAGCGCCCCCGAAAATTGTTGATCACTAATTTCAAGGTGGGGAGCGGTGGCGTCGGGATCCAACTGGGCAATTAAATCATCGGGCTCAACGGCACGGCAGTGGCGATCGTAGGCATGGCGCTGCTCAGGTTCTCGCAAAACCGCATAGGCCTGCTCAATGAGTTCACGACGGCTGGCAACTGTGGTGGGGGAGTGCTGATGGGTGGGCAGTTGCAACAGCCGATCCTGAAACGCTTGCTCAATTTGCTCCGGCGTTGCCTGAATTGGCACACCCAGCACTTGGTAATAGTCGAGGGGAATGCGCACCTGAACCTAAACCTCTACAGATGAACCCGTCTATCAACGATGACAGCACACTCATACGCGCTCAATAGCAACAGAGAACCTTTTCCGGCAGTTGCTCAACGTTTAGAAATCACACAGCATAGTGTTCCCCAAAAAAGGGAGCATCAAGCGTTTTAGGGTATCACAATTTTTGCCCCTCAGTGCGAGTTTGCGAAGAGATTGGGTGGCTTAGCCGCGCACTTTTGCTGTAAAGCCAGAGGCCTTAAATTGCTCCAACTGCAAAGGCGTTGGTTGGTCGTAGGGCACGCTAATGCGAATTTCAAAATCGCTAATGCCAGGTGGAATCACATCAATTGCCCCAACCCGTGTGCGGTTTTGCAACACTGGATTGCCATTGGCATCGTAGATGCGGCCAAAGACATCGGCATCCACCACCGTTTTGCCCGATTTATTCTCTGCTTTGCCAGTAATCAGGTAGCAGTTGGCCTTGAGGGTGGTGCCCCCGGGTGTGACTGAACCTTCACCAATTTCTGGCGGGCATTCGTGGTAACTGAGGTCAAAGAGCCGCACTTGAATAGCGGCGATCGCTGGCAGGATGGCGATACTTGACCAGCACAGGACACTCAGGAGCAAACACACCACTCCTCGACGCAGATATCCCACAAACCGATTCGCACTCATGGTCATTGCTCAGCACTGCAACACGCCCCTATTATCCCACAGTGGTCAAAATCCACAGATCAACGGCTCCTAAGAGCAGCGTAAAGACGGCCAAAATACCGTACATCCAAGGCTGAGCAAGGGGCTTAATCACCTCTGTGGGCAATCCCGTATGGGCTTCAATGGCACGCATCATTTGGGCAAACCCTGCCACTCGCATCGGGAGAAGATACCCCTGACCTGTGGCAGTCACCAGATAATAGACCAAGCCCCCTTGGCTGGTACTGCGGGGCTGAAGCCCTTGAATCTCTGACCAGGTCAGTTGCCACTGCTGCCGCAGGAAGGGGGGAACCCAACGGGGATAGGTGAGGCGGATTCCTTGAGCATCCAGTTCTACCCGCTGACTCAGCGCCCCCCAGAGCAAAACGCCCCCGAGGGCGATCGCCCCCCAAAGCAGCAGGGGTGAAACAGGCGCCGCCGTCTGTGCCGCCAAAAAGGGGAGGGGAAGCGTGAGTGCGCCATAAAGGGCAATGAGCGTTCCAGAAATCAGGGGCGAGGTTTTGAAGCGCAGAGGTTCAGTCATGGTTGTTGCCTAGGTATTGCCTCAGGGGTTCATCATCATTTATCAATAGAATAACCAAGTGGCAAAGGCATATTTAGTGCCCTGCACCACAGGCAAAGCAGCATGGGGATGGGTGTAGTAGGCAGGAAAGACAACAATATCCCCCGTCCGTGGGGTAACCCTTACCCCTTGGCGATCGAAATAGGTTTCTCCCCCCTGAAAGTCCTCATTGAGATAGCCCACCAGACTGACATCCCGCGTCGGGATACCTTGCGCCAGTTCCATTTGCCGACTGGCCAGCAATAGGTTGTCCACATGGCGGCGATAGCCTTCACCCACCCGATAGCGCAGGATCGAGAAGTTCTCAATTTCAGGAAAGCGAATGCCATAGTGCTGGTAGAGGACGATTTGAATCGTTTGTGTGGCTTGGAGAAGAATCTGCCGCATCGTGTCCTGTTGGGGGTCTTGGGGATCAAAGCGCAGTAGGCCGCCGCCGCGCACCGAGCGATCCACCGCCCCCATGAGAATTTGCGCATCCTCAAACCCCACCTTCTCAGCCGTAGCAATCACCTGCTGACACTGGTGAGCGGGAATCAAACGCTGGAAGAGGAGAATCTCACCCCCCAAGTCAAGAATTTGCAGCGGTGCAGCACTCATAGGGCAAACATTGTCGCTATCTCTAAGGTTTAGGGGAGTCGTAGTTGCACCGGCACTTCACTTTGGACATTGCCACTGACAATCACCTCTTGGCGATCGAGCCACCCTTTTGCCCGCTGTCCCTGAACTTGAATGCGGGGATTGCTCTGGCGGTAAAAGACGCCGCCTTGGGCTTCCACTTCCTGTTGGGGGATCCGCCAAATCAGTTGAGCCGTGCGCAGGTGGACATTGGGGCGCTGGATTTCCACTTGACCGCTGGCTTCCACCCGCTCTTGGGGAATCCACCAATTGAGGCGTTGAGCACGCAGTTGTGCCTGTTGAGGTTGGCTATTGATCTGGGCATTGTCAAAGATGGCGCGGTTTTCAGCCATCAGGAACACACCGCGATTGGCCTGCCCTTGAATTCCTTGAGTGGGGTACTGTACCCGCACAGGGCGATCGCTCACCAATTGCTGTTGGGGAATCAACCAGCGCACCGTTTCTCCCTCAACCCGTAGGGCAGGATTAGGAAGCTGCACCTGAACACCCCCCTCAAGGGTGACCACTTGATCGCTAATCGACCAGATTGCTCTTTGGGCTTGCAGCCGTTGCCCTGGGCGATCGCCCGCCACACCGGTGACCCCCCCTTGACCAATCACCCCTGCTAACAGTCGATTGGGTTTCTGCTGCCACACTAGACTCTCCGTATTGAGTCGCAAATCCTTGGCATCCTTGGCTGCTGAGGTCACCTGAACGGCATTGAGGGCACGCAGTTCTTGGCGTTGACTATCGGCTTCGAGGCGCTTGGCAGTAACAGTGACTTGGGGATAGCGGGCTTGCAGGTTTTTCTGGGCAAGGAGAACGGCGCGATCGCCTTGCCAGACCAATTGATCGGCCACAATCGTCCCCTTTTGCTGGAGATCAGTGACCGTGGTGCGGCCTTCAATCCAGAGTTGACCATCCCGCTGCCGCACATTAACCGCCTTAGCTTGCACCTTGTAAGCAGTTTTGCCCTCTGCCTTTAATTCCCCCGTGAGGTTTTGAATCGCCAATTGCTGGCGATCGTCATCACGATAGCGTGCTCCCGCTGCTTGTAATAACCAGAGAAGTTCACCTTTAGCGTTGGTTTGCCGCAGGGTCAGATTTTGCAGCTTGACATCGCCCGTGATTTCTGGTTCTGGTGAGGGTTCCTCACCCACCCATTGATCCACCCAGCCACAGCCTGTTAAGGCCAGTACAAGGCAAAGGGGGAGGAGGGGTCTAGGCAGAGGCATTGTTGTCTAGGTTCTCTCGGGGCTCGGGTAACTCACTGCCCGCAGCTTCATCTTTTCTTTCAGCGGCATCTTGCTCCGAATGGGGGCTAACAATGGGGGGCGGCGTCAGGCTACCGGTAACGGGGCGATAGGTATAGGTTGGGCGGGGCGCTTTTTGGATTTCTTCGCGAATGCTCTCCAGATCAATATAGCGATCGGCAACGTTAATGAGGCTATCGCTCGTCATCGATCGCAGGCTCACCACCTCAACCCGTGCCCCTCGGTAACTCACGGCATCCACCGCATAGGCCAAATCCCCATCCCCGCTGACCAAGATGGCAGTATCGTAGCAGCCCACCAGTGCGATCATATCCACGGCAATTTCCACATCCAGATTCGCCTTTTTAGAACCGTCTGGCAGTTGGACGAGTTCCTTGGAGACAACACGATAGCCATTGCGACGCATCCACAGCAAAAACCCCTGCTGTTTTTCGTTGGTGGGGTCAACCCCCGTGTAGAAGAAGGAGCGAAAGAGACGGGAACCTTGGGTCAAGTGGCAGAGGAGTTTTGAATAGTCAATTTCGATGCCCAGTTGCAGTGCTGCATAGAATAGGTTGGAGCCATCAATGAAGATGGCAACGCGCCCGCGATTTTGTAACACCTGTTCTGGCGTGTAAATAATTGAGGACGAAGATGTAACCATGTAGAAATCATCTCAAAAGAAGTGTGTTATCGGAATATGAAGTCATACCTCTAGCGTATCGCGCATCAAGGGGAATCGGCGAGGGTTGCAGGCAGCAACAGTTTTTGGAAAATTGGCTCTGGATTGGCCAAAGGTTGTGACGCAGGCAAAACACCCCACTGGGCTTGGCGATCGCTCAAAAGGTCTGGGGCAATTGATCCGTTAAATTCAGCATTATAGCCCAACTGCCTATAGATAGCCTTACTCAGTTGGGGGATAATTGGGGCAAGGACATAGGCCACAAGGCGCACTGACTCCAATACACAGTAGAGAATCTCCGCCACCGCTTGAGTTTCCCCAGCCTTATAGCGTTTCCACGGTGCCTCTTCATCGAGAAATTTATTCCCTGCCCGTGCCAGCGTCAGTGCCTGTTGACACACCTCATGGAAGGCCAGTTGCCGATACCTTTGGTCATAGGTTTGGCTGAGGTGCTCTGCCAGTTGCCGTAGGGGATGCTCGCGCGGAATCGCTGACCCTTGGACATTGGGCACTTGCCCATCGGTATATTTCCAGGCCATTTTTAGCGTGCGATTGAGCAAATTCCCCAGATCATTGGCCAGATCCGCATTGAGGATATTGACAAAGCGGGTCTCACTAAAATCGCCATCGCGGCCAAACTCCACCTCTTTCATAAAGTAGTAGCGCACCGCATCGGCACCGTATTGCGCCACCAAGGCAAAGGGATCAAGGGTATTCCCCAGACTTTTGCCCATTTTTTGACCATCCTTGGTGAGAAAGCCATGGACAAAGATCTGCTCTGGCAGTGGTAAACCCGCCGAGATCAACATTGCTGGCCAAGAGATAGCATGGAAGCGAAGAATATCCTTACCGATGATGTGCAGGTTAATCGGCCACCAGGTTTTGAGGGCATTGGTCAGGGTCGGCTCATCTTCTGGTTCCAAGAGGGCAGTGACATAGCCCAAGAGGGCATCAAACCAGACATAGAGGGTCTGCTCTGGATCTGTGGGCACGGGAAACCCCCAAGCCAGATTCACCCGCGAAATGGAAAAGTCCTGAAGCCCCCGCTCAATAAAACTCAGCACCTCATTGCGACGACTGGGGGGCTGGACAAAGTCAGGATGTTCAGCGTAGTAGTCCAAGAGCGCCTGCTGATACTTCGAGAGACGGAAAAAATAGTTGCGCTCATCTCGCCATTCCACCGTCCGATTCACATGGATCGGGCAGCGCCGACCCTCAAGCAGTTCGCGTTCTTCCTTGAATTCTTCGCACTCGACACAGTACCAACCCTGCTGCTGACCGAGGTAAATGTCGCCGTTGTCCCATACCCGCTGAAAAAACTCGTTGACAATCGCTTGGTGGCGAGGACTGGTGGTGCGGCTAAAGCAATCGTAGTGGATATTCAGTTGTTGCCACAGGGCTTGAAAACCAGCAGCAATCTCATCGCAGTGGGCTTGGGGACTCAGACCCCGCTGTTGTGCCGTGCGCTCAATTTTTTGGCCATGCTCATCGGTACCGGTAATGAACCGCACCTGATAGCCCTGCAAACGATAAAAGCGAGCGAGCACATCAGCAGCAATGGTCGTGTAGGCACTGCCAATGTGAGGAAGGGCATTGACGTAGTACAGGGGAGTAGTAAGTGAAAAGTGCGGTGACAAGCAGTGTTTCTCCCTAGGAGGACGAGCAAATCGGGTTATTTCGCGTTATTTATCATAGTGCCATTGGTAGCAGCTTGCGGGCGATCGCCCACCGCTAGATCCACCCAAGAACTCAGGGGGCCTTCTTGCTCACTACCATTGGCAGCCAAGTCACTGTGGCAAAGGAATAGGCGATCGCTCACCCGTGAACAAAGATCCACCAGTAAATACTCCAGACGTTCTGACGCCAAGTGCCACACCCGCGCACTGGGACTCGCCGCCCCCTGCCGCAAAAAGATGGGTGCCTGCCAGAGGCATTGCAAGCCGCCATTCTGCCAATGTGAACTCCCCACATCCAGCCAAAAATGCCAGCGATGGGCGAGTTGGGCACTGCGATATTGAAACGTGGTTGCCAGTAAGACCCCTTGGGGTTGCCGCAGGGGTGGGGCGGGATCAGCAGTTACAATTCCCCGCCGTAGTAGGGTGATCCATTCCCGTAGTCGCTCAGCCGTTGGCGTGCCTCGGTGCTCTGGGAGGTGATCATAAATTTGCCAGTAGGCGGCTGTGGCCTCAAGGAGGGATCGCAGGGGAGCCAATTCACTGGCTGTCAGGTTTTGTGGCCAGAGATAGCGTTGAATTGCCGCCTCTAGGAGATACACAGGCATTTGGCTAGGATCTAGCGTACTCAGCCAATGGCGCAACGTCTCATAGGCGTCGGTGGCACGATGGCCAAAGCGATCCCAATGGCTGTACTGGGTTGTGCTCAGCAGTTCGGCTTTCTCCAGACCCGGCTGAAAACAATAGCAAGAGAGCAGGCCTGCCCGCACAGGATCAATCGCTCGCGGCAGCAAAACCGTTAACATCTCCGCAACCGCCGTTGCCTCTGGAATCATTCCCGTTCGCGGATAAACAAACAGCAACAGCGTCAAAAGGGCACGTACAAAGGGGGATTGAATCAGGGGGCGCTGCTCATTCCAGATCACGAGGGGAATGCCGCGTTTTTTTAGCTCAGTGCTAAGGACATGGCGGGCAACACTATCTAAGCCGGGGGCAAGGATAGCGATCTCGTTTGGCTGCACTATCCCCTGATGAATGGCGGTGGCAATCGTCGCAACCACTTCCTGTAATAGTTGCATCCGCGAGGTGGTTTGAATGGCCGCTATGTTTTCAGGCAGCGTGGCTTGGGGAGTAGTGAGGCGTTCTTGAATCTCAGTCTGGAGAGGGGTATTGCCAAAAATCGTTTCGGCAGGGCAGGGGCGCTCAATGACGGTGGCTTGGTTTTTCAGGCCGAGAAACGCATCGGGATCAGCTCCCAGACCTAGACGGACAGCGCCAATGGGTTGATGGGTCAGGACAATCTTGATCCCCTGTTGGTTAAAGAGGGCGATCAAATCCGCCATCACCGCTGGATAGTTGTGGGTGTTATCAGCCAACAGACACTGAAACCGTTGCCCCAAGGAGACTTGGTATCGGGGATGGTCAAGGAGAACCCGCCCGAATAAATCCGTGGTGATACCGTAGGTGAGAAGGCTGTGGGCAGTACACCAACTTTGCCACTGTTTTAGGGCGGTGACGATCGCCCCCACGGTTTCTGAAGGCATCTCAAGCTGATGATCACTAATGAGTTGGGGTAGATCCTCAAGGCTGAGGCGGGCAAAGGCAGCCAATTGAAAAATATCAAGGAGATGGCGAGTGGCGCGATCGCCGTTTTCACTGAGGACGGCAAAAGTGTGGTTGGCAAGCCAAGGCTGTAACAACCGCTGTGCCCACAGCAACTCTGTTTCCGGTTTCAGACGCAAAGGGGGATGTGGTTCCACGGCCTTCGCCTCAACCAGCAGCGGCCAAAAAAATTCCACCTCATCCTGCATGAAGCCCACTGGCGTGGTGATATAAGGTCTGTAGCCACTGCCCAACTGCGACTCAATTTCCCGTTGGATGGCTTGGCGGCCTTCTACGGTATCCGTCAAAAAGAGGAGCGATCGCTCGCGGGGAATCACTGAGCTGTCCTGCCCGACCCACTGGGCAAATTCCCTCACCAGTGCATTGGTTTTGCCACTGCGACTACCGCCACTGATCCACTGCAACACCGCCAACAAAGCCCGCAAAGTCAATTTGCTACGATTTTATCTATCCTATCGATTTATTGCTTTTGCGGTAGCCGTTGAGAACAGCAGCAATGTCCAGCAATCCCTTTATTCGCCTCAGAGACTGGATCAAGCGTGCAGAACAGTGGTATCTCACAACTCCGAACCGCGCCCTACAGGAAGCCTATGAAGCCGCCCTGAAAATTCGCGCCATTGAACTGGAACACTTTGACGGTCAACCCATTAGTCCTCTCAATCTGCCCGTGGGAGAAGTCTCTAGCTACTTCGAGACAGAGCTAAAACAACTGCTGAAAACCATTCGTATGCGGATGACGGAGTTTCGCGCGAGCCGTCAAATTTTGCCCCTTGCCCCCCCCAAAAGTTCCCCCACTCCTGTCAATGGCAGTATCAATGACGCAACGGCAACCTATACAGTGACGGCTACCGTCAGTAGCACGACAGAACAACCCAGCGTCTATGAAAAGCTGCGGCTGATTGATGCCACCCTCAACCGCTATAAACGGCAGCGAGACAAGGAACTCAGTGCCCTAGCCCGTCCCAGCCTCAGTCGCCAAGACCCCCAACAACGCCAGCAGGTGGCAGCCCTCGACAAAATTGAGGACGATTCTCTCTACCTATCGGAATATATCAGTGATGATCTGACCGATGATTCCCAGCTGGACAGCAGCAGCTTTATTCCCCGCTCGATTTTGCGCACCGCCAATCGCTTTCGCCGTGAACTCAATTCCGATGAAGCCACTGAAGCTGAGGTCGTTCGCGATTTTCGCACCTCAAAGCTGCGCACCCGTTTGGCGGTTCGTTTTATGCTCTTGCTGGTGATTTTGCCCCTGTTGACTCAGCAAATTTCCAAGGCACTAATTGTCAGCCCCCTCGTCAACCACTTTAAGGCGGTGGGGCAAATTGAACGCATCATTAACTCCCAACTGGAGGATAACATTCTCGATGAACTGGCTCGCTTTGAGAACAAAATTCGCTTTGAAAGCCTTGTCAGTAATGTACCGGTTTCCGCCGAGGAGATTCAAAGCCGCATCCGCGAAAAGGCGATCGAGCTATCTACGGAATACCAAAAGGAACTAATTGAACCCCTGAAGAATATCCTCTCCGATGCCTTGGGCTTTACGGTGTTTTTGGGACTGGTGTTTACGGGTCAACGGCAACTGGCGATTGTCAAGGCTTTTTTGGATGAGGTGGTCTATGGCCTCAGTGATAGTGCCAAGGCCTTTATCATTATTCTCTTTACGGATGTCTTTGTCGGATTCCACTCCCCCCACGGCTGGGAAGTGTTGGTGAAGAATACCCTCGAGCACTTTGGCTTGCCTCGCAATGAGGACTTTATTAATATGTTCATCGCCACCTTTCCGGTCATGCTGGATACGGTGTTTAAGTATTGGATTTTCCGTTATCTGAACCAGATTTCCCCTTCGGCAGTGGCCACCTACAAGAATATGAACGAGTAGTTAAGAAGGCACCACTGGCTGAAGAATGGGACAGATCGTGCCCTCTAGGGGTTGCGCGGGCGATCGCCAGCCGGATAGGAGGCCTTGCAATTCCTGTTTAAGAATGTGCAACTGCTGAATTTGCGCCTCAATGGCCGCCAATTTTTCCTCTAACTTTTCCTTGATGTGGTCACAGGGAATCTCACCGCGATCGTATACCTCAAGAAAGGCTTTGATTTCGCTCAGGGTAAGGCCAAGGGACTGGGCACGTTTGATAAAACTCAGGCGAGCAAAGACATCCTCAGCAAAGAGGCGATAGCCGCCACTGGTTCTGCCAACGGTTCGTAATAACCCCAATTCCTCGTAATAGCGAATGGTCTTAACGGGCAGGCCACTACTATGGGCAACGGTACCAATCAAATAGGCGGCTGCATTCATTGCAGTTCTCCCAAGATCAGCGAGACAGCGGTTTTAGAGAGGGGCAGTTTTTATCCTCAATTTTCTGCCACTGAGAGGCCAGATCACCACTTTCAGAAATTCAGCCATCTGCGCTATAATCAGAGAACTACGCGGATGTGGCGGAATTGGTATACGCGCACGTTTGAGGGGCGTGTGGCTTTGCCTTGCGAGTTCGAGTCTCGCCATCCGCATTGCCGCTATGGATGAATAAAGAAGGCGATCGCCAGCACGAGGTAGGTGATCATCAGCAGGACACCCTCTAACCAATTTGTGCGGCCATCATTGCTAATGGAGTTGGTGATGGCAACCGCAGCCACAACGGCCAACAGTTCAAAGGGATTGAAGCTCAGGTTCATCTCCGGTTGACCCAAGAACCAGCCCACCAGCACAAGCACCGGCGCCACAAAAAGGATAATCTGCAAGCTAGATCCAATCGCCACCGCCACTGCCCCTTCCATACGATTATTGAGGGCAAACTTGATACAGGTGATGAACTCAACCACACTGCTGAACACGGGAATGAGAAATACGCCTGTAAATAACTGAGTCAGTCCCATTTCGCTAATGCTGTCCTGCAAACTATCCACGAGGGTGTCGGAAACAAAGACCAGCAAAATCGTACCCACCAGCAGAATGGCAACGGGCACCTTGAGATGGACGGCAGGGGAGGGTTCCTGACCAGCGATCGTCTCATCCATTAAGTAGAGGTGGCGATGGGTTTTCATGGAAAAGAGCAACATCAGACTGTAAAAAATCAGCAGCAAAATCGCCGACCCGTAGGAAAAGCGATCAATCAAGTGAAGCTGCACACTGGGGGCCACCGCCTGAATCGCCGTTGGGGTCATCAGCACAATCACAGATAGGGTGAGGGCAGAGGCATTAATGCGGGCAACAGGTGCCGAGAACTGCTGCTCTGGAAATCGGATGCCCCCAACAACAATGGCCAGCCCTAATCCCAAAAGCAAATTGGCAATAATGGCACCGCTGAGACTGGCTTTCACCACCTCTGCAAGACCCTGACGCAGGGCGACAATAGCGATAATCATCTCAGTGACATTGCCGAAGGTGGCATTCAAGAGTCCCCCAAGGGCAGGGCCAATGACTTCGGCGATCGCCTCTGTGGAGTTGGAAATCCAAGCCGCAAGAGGAATAATGGCGAGACCACTGAGGATAAAGCTCACCATTGGCGGCATTTTGACGATAAAGTTAAGGAGGGCAAGGGGCACAAAAATCAGTAAGCCCAGCAGAATTTTTTCCTGTGTTGTCATGGATCGATGCCCTTGAGCGAATCATCAATTGACTGTCTCCACCTCTCGGGAATTCGCTACTACGGCTATACGGGGGCCCTACCAGAGGAACAAATTCTCGGCCAGTGGTTTGAGATTGATATTAAGCTCTGGTTTGATATGGCACAAGCGGCGACCAGCGATCGCCTGGAGGATACCCTTGACTATCGCCCCCTTTTGCAGGCCATTGAGCAGCTCATGCGGCAGCAGCGCTTTCAGTTAATCGAGACCCTTGCGGCAGCAATTCTGAACCTTTGCCTTGCCCCTGCCCAAGTGCAGCGAGCGGCGGTACGCGTAACCAAACTTGCCCCGCCAGTGCCCAACTTTACGGGTCAAATTAGTGTTGAAATGGTGCGCTCCCATGCCAAATCGCCTTAGCCAGTGCCAAAGTCTTTACCTGCGCAAGCACGCCGAAAACCCCATTGACTGGTGGCCGTGGTGTGATGAGGCCCTTGCCAAAGCGGCTGCCGAGGATCGGGTGATTTTTCTCTCGATTGGCTACTCCAGTTGCCACTGGTGCACGGTGATGGAGGGGGAAGCCTTCTCGAATCTGGAGATTGCCGCCTATCTCAATGCCTATTTCCTGCCAATTAAGGTGGATCGTGAGGAGCGACCCGATATTGACAGCATCTATATGCAGGCCTTGCAATTGATGACGGGTCAAGGGGGCTGGCCGCTAAATATCTTTCTCACCCCTCAGGATCGCCGTCCCTTTTATGGCGGTACCTACTTTCCTGTGCAACCGCGCTATGGCCGTCCGGGGTTTTTGCAGGTGTTGCAGGCGGTGCGTCGCTTCTATGACCAAGAAAAGGACAAGCTTGCTGCCCAACAGGCCACCCTCTGGCAATATCTCGCTCCCCCCGCTGAGATGGGAGAAGCCGTCCCCCTGACTGCAGAACTCCTGAGGGCAGGGATTCGCCAAGTGACGCCGATTTTGCGCGATCGCCCCCAAGGCACCTGCTTCCCCATGATGCCCTACGCCCAAATGCTCCTACAGGGGCTGGCTTTCAGTCCCAATCCCCCAGAACTGTTGCACCTGTGTCGGCTGCGGGGACACAACCTCTTGCAGGGGGGTATCTATGACCATGTTGGCGGTGGTTGGCATCGCTACACCGTGGATCCTCAATGGACAGTGCCCCACTTTGAAAAAATGCTTTACGACAATGGCCAAATTGTGACCTATTTAGCGCGGCTGTGGCAGCAGGGCGATCGCTCCCCCCAGATTCCCGCTGCAATTGCCCAAACAATTCAATGGCTCGATCGCGAAATGACCGCCCCTGAGGGGTACTTCTATGCGGCGCAGGATGCCGATAGCTTTGTCAGTCCCAATGATCCTGAACCCGAGGAGGGTGCCTTTTATTGCTGGCAATATACAGAGCTAGAGCAGACCTTAAGCCCAACGGAATTGGCACAACTGCAAGCCCACTTTGACATCTCTCCCAGTGGCAACTTCGAGGGCAAGATTGTACTCAAGCAAGTGCGTCCCCCAGAGAATCCTGAAGTGCTAGTGCCGATGCTGCGCAAACTCTTTGGGCGCCGCTATGGTGCCGATACGCCCGTGGATCAGCCCTTTCCCGTGGCCACCGATAATGCAACTGCAAAAGGGCGGGCTTGGCCGGCACGGATTCCCCCCGTCACTGATACAAAAATGATTTTGGCTTGGAATAGCCTGATGATCACTGGCTTAGCCACGGCAGCCCAAGGTTGGAGAGAGCGCACCTACTGGCAGCGAGCGGCTAAAGCGGCGCAATGGCTCCACGAGCATCAATATCAAGAAGGCAAACTTTACCGCCTCAACTATGGGGGTACCGTGGCCGAAGTGGCACAGGCCGAGGATTATGCCTACTGGATTCAAGCCCTGCTTGCCCTGCATCAAGCCAGCTTAGCAGTGGGGGAGGCGGCGCAGCCGTGGTTGGCGTTGGCTACTCAGTATCAAGCCCTCTTTGATCAGGAATTGGCGGCAATAGAGGGGGGCTACTACAATGCACCAGAGCGAGCCGATTTGATTGTGCGCCAGCGGGAAGGTCTCGATAATGCTACACCTTCTGCTAATGGGGTAGCGATCGCCAACTTGGTGCAACTTTTCTTGCTCACGGAGAATCCCGCTTATCTCGAACAGGCGGAAAAGGGGCTGCGTTTCTTTAGTCCGCTCATGCAATCCTCACCCCAGAGTTGCCCAAGCCTTTTGGCGGCCTTGCAGTGGTATCTGCGTCCTGTCTGTGTCCAAGTGCGCCCTGATCAGGTGACAACCCTGTGGGATCGCTACTTGGCAACGGCTGTCCTCAAAGTTCGCGATGACCTCGAGCCAGTCGCCCTTATCTGTGAAGGCTTGCGCTGCCGTGAACCGGCACTGACCCCTGCCCAACTGCAACAACAATTGGATAATCTTTATGGCTGAAGCCTTGCGTCGTACCCCCCTCTATCCGCTGCATCAAGGAGCACGGTTTACCCCCTTTGGTGAGTGGGAGATGCCCCTGCAGTACAGCAGCATTTTGCAAGAACACCAAGCGGTGCGGCAGCGGGTAGGGATGTTTGATATTTCCCACATGGGCAAGTTTCTGCTGCGCGGCTCTGAGGCTATCGCGGCACTGCAAGAACGGGTCCCCACCAATCTCAGTCGTCTCCAGCCCGGCCAAGCAAAATACACCGTTCTCCTCAATGAGGCCGGGGGCATTGTCGATGATGTCATTCTCTACGTTGATGATGGCCAAATCCGCTGTATTGTGAATGCGGCCACTACTGCCAAGGACTGGGCATGGTTTCAGACGTATTTACCCACCCGTATTGAGCTTATTGATGAGTCAGCAACGCAGGTGCTGATTGCTCTCCAAGGCCCTGCCGCGACAGCGACCTTAGCTCCCCTGTGCGATCGCCCCCTAGATGACATCAAGGCCTATCGCCATGCTCAAGTGAACCTACTGGGACAGCCCGCTTGGATAGCCCGCACCGGCTACACGGGCGAAGAGGGTTGGGAAATTCTTGTCACACCAGAACTGGGGCAACAGTTGTGGCAAACTCTGCTGGCGGCAGGTGTTACTCCCTGTGGCTTGGGGGCGCGGGATACCCTGCGCTTGGAGGCGGCCATGCTCCTTTACGGCCAAGACATGGATGAGCAAACCACCCCTCTAGAAGCGGGTCTCGATTGGCTGGTTGATTGGCAAAAGCCCAATTTTGTGGGTCGTGCTGCCCTCTGGGCGCAAAAGCAGCAGGGGATTGGGCGGCAATTGGTGGGTTTAGAACTCGTGGGCAAAGGCATTGCTCGCCACGGCTATCGCATCTATGCGGGAGCACAGGCCGTCGGGGAAGTCACCAGTGGTACCTTATCTCCCACCTTGGGGAAGGCGATCGCCCTTGGCTATGTCTTTCCAGAATTTGCCCACATCGGTCGTGAACTGGAAGTACAGGTGCGCGATCGCCAAGTCCCAGCAGTGGTGGTTCCTCGGCCCTTCTATCGCCGCCCTCGGTAGCCGCTGCAATTCCGCTAAAATTTGATCCATCAGGGGTGACACGCAACGAATGCTGGAAACCTGCCCTCGCTGTTCTGCCCGTCTAGGCAAGCCACTGTCTTCTGGCCGCCAAGTGTGTAGTGCCTGCGGCTGGAGTACGGTGGTCATTGAGCGATCGCCCCCACCACCGCCCGCAGGATTACCCCTGCTTTTGCGTCAGATCGGGCGGTTGATCAAGCGTTTTTTCCAGTATTTGGGGGGGCAACTGCAACTACTGTGGCGATCGCTGACCGCTCGTTCTCAGCAGCAACAACCTCGGCGCAACCTATGGGAAAGCCTCGTCACCAAGCTCAAACACCTCGAGGAAAAAATTCCCAGCGGTGATCCCAGCAAGGAGTGGCTAACTCCTGAGGAGGCCTTTCAACTCTTGGGCGGAAACCCAGATAACCCCGACTCGAAGGTGAGTACCCTCGATGGCAAACGGCGGATTGGCTTATCGGCCTTTCGGCGACTGGTGAATACCGCAGAATATGCAGATTTTGGCTTTCAATACTCTAGCGATCGCCACCTCAAAAATTTACCCTATTTGCGCCGTCTGCCTCGCCAACCCTAGGGCGATCGCAGGCCGACAATGATCTGCCACTCCAGTTCAGTGACGGGTTGTACTGAAAGACGGCAGCCTTTTTGCAACAGCAGCATCCCCTCTAGGCCAGGTGTTTGCCGCAGTTCTGGAAGTGTAATTGGCGGCAAAAAATCGCGGCGGTACTGAATATCCACCATGAACCAGCGGGGATTGTCAGGCGTGCTTTTGGGGTCAAAGTAGCGACTGTCGGGGTTCCAAGCAAAGTGATCGGGATAGGCAGGCTTGACGACTGCGGCAATGCCCATGATTGCTGGTGGGTTGGCATGACTGTGGTAAAAGAGGACGCGATCGCCCACCTGCATGTGATCGCGGATAAAATTGCGCGCTTGGTAGTTGCGTACCCCTTCCCAACAAGTTGTCTGTTGTGGCGCTGCCTGCAAATCCTGCCAAGAAAAAACGCTTGGCTCCGACTTCAGTAACCAAATCCCTGCCATCAAAGATTTCGCAATGGTTAAGTTGAGAGGTCTGCCGTGCCCAAACTACAGCGTAGCAAATCCGCCACTGTCGCGCAGTAGGGAGTGAGCCCCAAGGTTTGAGGATTTAGCACTGTTTCATAGGTGAAGTTGCGGTAGTTCAAGCAAAAATAATCCCACGGCGACATCTGCACTCGAAATACCCACACAAAGAAGTTGATCACTGGCAGTGTCAAGGGCACTTGCCCATAAATGGGAAGCTTTGCAGCAGCACACAACTGGGCCAACATCTCGTTAACAGTAATTGGCGGGTTACCCAGCGCTACCCGACGCGGTACCGGATACTCAGGATGCTGCAACAGGTAGAGAACCACTTGGGCAATGTCGCGGGCATGGACAAAGTGAAAACTGGCATCAGCGCGGAAAAAGCGAGCCAACCACAACCACTTGAGAACTTCGCGCATCCCCTCAGTGATGAACGAGGGACGCTTACCATCAGGTCCACCGCCAAACACCATTGTTGGAAACAGTTCAATCACGCGATCGCCCACAGGCAATTGCTCAATAGCATGGAGACACTCGTACTTGGAGCGAATATAATCCGTTCCCAAAGTACCTGCTTCCGGCAGTGGTTCCATCCGATGATTGAGGATACTTGCCGTTGAAAAATAAAAGACCCGCTGGCAGCGTTGCGGATCCAGTTGCTTGAGGAGATGGCAAGTTTGCTCGTAGTTGATGGCAAAGACTGTCTTTCCCCCCCAAGCAGTTGCCGTTAGGATCGCAATATCGAGGGTGGGCAGTAGCGGTTCCAAGGGGGTCAAATCCATTAGATCCGCCTGAATCACGTTCACCCCGGCTCTTTGGTGAGGATCAATCTGCAACCGTGCTGGATCCCGCACCAGCAAAAAGAGTTCGTGCTCCGTCTCTTGGATCAGCGCCTCAGCGATGTACTGGCCAATGCAACCACTGGCACCCGTGATCAAGATGCGCATGAGCCGAGGGACTTCACCAGATCAAAGAGAAAACCCACATTCTCCTCAGGGGTTCCTTGGAGAACACCGTGACCAAGGTTAAAGATATATTTACCCTTGCGACCTGCCTCGATAATCGCTAGCGCCCGTTCCTTGAGCACGGGCTGGGGGGCAAAGAGTGTGACGGGGTCTAAATTCCCCTGAAGACCAACACTGGCGGGAAACTGTTGGCGAATGGTACCGATGTCCACTGTCCAATCAAGGCTGACAATATCTGCTCCGGTTGCTGCCATGCGATCGACCACTGCGGCACTGCCATTGATATAGAGGATGATTGGCACATCGGAATAGGCGGCTTTGACCTGCTGAACCACCTGCTTTTGGTAGGGGAAGGCAAAGGTATCGTAGTCCTGACGACTGAGTTGACCTGCCCACGAATCAAACAGTTGTACCACTTGGGCACCACAGTCAATTTGATAGCAGAGGTAGTCGGCAATGGCAGTGGCCAAATGGTTTAAGAACTTGTGGAGTAACTCTGGCTCACGGTAGGCCATGGTTTTGATTTCAATGTAGTCCTTGGAGCTTTTGCCCTCAATGGCATAGGCGGCAAGTGTCCAAGGGGCACCGGCAAATCCCAGCACCGTGGCGCGATCGCCCACCTCTTGGCGCAGCGTCGAGAGAATCGGACGAATAAAAGGACAGGCCGCTTCCGGTTCCAAGGGATGGAGTTGTTGCACCTGCTCAAGGGTGCGGATGGGTGGATCAATGATCGGCCCTTTACTCTCGACAATGTCAAAGGGAATGCCAATCCCCGGCAGGGGCGTGAGAATATCCGAAAAGAGAATCACACCGTCTGGGGCAAAGGCACGAAAGGGTTGGAGCGAAATTTCAATAGCCAGCTCAGGAATTTCCGATCGCTCACGAAACGAGGGATAGCGATCGCGCAGGTCACGATAGACCTTCATGTAGCGTCCAGCTTGCCGCATCAACCAAATGGGGGGACGCTCAACGCTTTCACCACGGGCAGCACGTAGGAGTAAAGGGGTGGTCATCCTAAAATGTGTAATTCCAATCGTTTTCAATGGCTCTGGAAAACCCGCTCAGCAAGCCCTATTGAAGTCAGGTGTTGCCTGCGATTCACAGAGTTTAACCCTACAATCATACCCTAGGGGGCGATCGCTCCCACACCTCAGAAGAGAATTCCCTTGCTTTACCAGGCGCGGAGCTGAAACTGCGGGTCGTTGAGAATCGCCACGCCATCCCCCGACTGTGCCAACGCAAATAGACCCTGCCGATAGGCATAGCGAGCCACCTCAGGCGGCACAATCATCCCCGCCACGGCTCCCAAGAGTTTTGTACCCCGATACTGATGAGCCAAACAGCGAAATTTGGCAATCCGCTCTAGGTGTTCATCGACATCACTTTGGCTGAGCTTGGTTTTCACCTCAACGAGAACTACTTCATCAGTATTAACGACCATACAGATCGATCAATTTCTAGGCTCTCGTTCCCATCTTGGAGGATCACATCGCTGTAGAATCCCCAACTCTGAAATAAGCGCAGCACGGCTGGACGTACCTGCCATTCCACAAATTCCCCAAGACGGTTGCCCAGTTTGCCAATCTGTTGGTTGAGTTGTCGTGCTTCTTCTCGCAGTAACCGTTCAGTCTCCTGAAAACGACGCTCAGTTTCTTGAAATCGGCGTTCTGTTTCCTTTTGAACTTCCAGTGGTTCCCCCAATA
>FMJZ01007022.1_pt1 | contig 26147 bp, 25 predicted proteins | sample 1987881 | NCBI WGS metagenome assembly FMJZ01 (sample SAMEA4378227, study PRJEB15110) | soil metagenome | biome: soil; feature: Field; material: Soil | place: India | collected 2015-03-11 | depth 0 m
TATCAAATGTTGTTGATGTAGTTCATAATGCAGGTATTGCTAAGAAGGTAGTAAAATTAAAACCAATGGGAGTTGTAAAGGGATGAAGCTGAAAGTAGGATGGATTCAGTATGCCAATGTCTATCCCATATTTTATGTTCTTCAAAGAGAGGGGTTACTCACAGAGGATATTCATCTTGTTAAGGGAGTACCTTCTCAGCTAAACTGGGCATTGAGAAATGATTTAATTGATGTGAGTCCTTCATCTTCTGTGGAGTATCTATTAAATCAAGAACTTTATGAGTATGTAGATGGAATATGTATAAGCTCTAAGAAGTATGTGGGAAGTGTGTTGTTTTTTAGTGACCAAGAAATGGAAAGTATTGATGGCAAAAAAATTCTTCTTACTGATCAGTCTGCAACCTCTTATATGCTGTTAAGGGTTATTCTTGAAAAATTTATGAACCTTCAACCTCTGTATGATATTTCCTCTGCTGCCTATACTGGTGAATCATTTCTGCTTATTGGTGATGAGGCTTTAAGATACAGAAAAGTTAATAAAGAAAAAAAAGTTTATGACCTTGCAAACCTATGGTATCAGTATACAGGACTTCCTTTTGTTTTTGCTCTCTGGATTGTAAGAAAAGAGATTACAAAGACTGACTCTGAGCTTTACAGTAAATATACTGAATTTAAAAACTCTCTGCTTTATGCAAAAACAAAGTGCAGGGAATATTTTAAAGAGATGATAAAGGATTACTACTTGAGAGACTTTATGACAGAAAAGGAGATTTTAGATTACTGGAGTAAAAACATGGATTATGAGCTTACTGAAAAACACAAACAGAGTCTTAAGCTGTTCAATAGATATTTGGAGGAGATTTTAAATTAAGCATCTGATACCTTCAAGGCATAATCTCTTGGCCAGATTTTTTGCTCCCTCCATTAGTGCTTCTTTTTCTTCTTCATTCTTTGTTTCAATGTAAATTCTTATTTTAGGTTCTGTTCCTGAGGGTCTTATCATTATCCATGATAGGTCATCAAAAATCATCTTTACTCCATCTATATCATTAATTGAAACTATATTTTTCCTTAAACTGCCTATTTTGAAGGAGTCTCCACTTTTAAAATGCTTTGCTAATTCCATAACATTTTCTTTAATGTGCGGGCCAAAACTTTCCCTTGGAATCTCTATACCCGTTCTGTCAGAGTAGTATTTCCCATAAAAGCTTTCTATTTCTTCAAGATACTCACTAAGATTTTTACCAAAGTGAGCCATCATCTCAAGAGCGAGCAAAACTCCTAAAAGAGCGTCTTTTTCAAGTGTATGATTCTGAATTGTAATTCCGTCGGACTCCTCAAATGCAACTATGGCTTTTTTTGTGGCATCAGATAAGAGATAAGGTCTAAAGTTTTTAAATCCCACCTTTGTTTCAATAACTTCAACCCCACAGGATTCTGCAAGGCGATTAACAAAATTACTTGTTCCTACGCTTTTAGCTACAATTCCCCTTAATCCTTTGTGATTATAAAGATAATAAAAAACCATTGCACCGAAATAATTCATAGGAATCTGTCTCTTTAAATCAGCAAATCTAACTCTATCTCCATCAGGATCAATTATTGCAGCAAATCCAAGAGTATTTTCCCTTAGATGGGATAAGGCAAGTTTAAGATTTTCTTCACTTGGTTCAGGTGATAATCCTCCAAAAAGAGGATCATCTTCTCTTCTAAGACATATGAAAGTGCCAGGCTTAAGAGAGAGTATTTTTGCTAATTTACCTCTTGTAGCACCATGCATATGGTCAATTGCTATAGTAGTAGGATTATTGGATAGGAAATTTCTTATTTTATCAAGGTCTATCATGTCTCTTTTTTTAACAAAATTCATATATAACTCAGTAGTATCTATTTTTTTTATTTCAAGAGGTGTGCAGGATTTAATGGAATCAGCCTTTTTCATTAGTTCATTAGCAATTTTTTCTATTGGCTTAGTTAATTCCTCAGGAGCAGGTCCTCCATCAGAGGGATTTAGTTTTAATCCTCCATAATTTGGAGGATTGTGACTCGGAGTTAAATTTATTGAAGCTGCTGCAGACGATTCAACAATAGCAGCGGAAAACTCTGGAGTTGAAGACTCACCCGCATAATAACAATTCACTCCTTCTGATTGAAGAATTCCTATTACTTCATATGCAAATTCTTTTCCAAGAAAACGATTGTCATGTCCTACTATAACACCTCTTTCTTTAAACTCGTTAAAAGACTTTACACCAAAAGAATCAAGAACCTGTAGGTCTTCACACTTTACTGCTTCAATTATTGCCTTTGTAAGAACCCTTACATTTTGCATTGTGAAATCTGAGCCAATTTCACCTCGCCAGCCAGATGTGCCAAACTGAATTACAGTATGCTCAGCATTTTCTTTTACAAACTTTTCAACATCTTTTAATAGATGCTGATTTTTATCTGGAGCTTTAAGTATTTCTTTCCAGAGATTGAATGCTTTCATATATGTTTCTCCGAAAGTTTTATTTTAATTATAAAAATATAGGCGCAGACATTGCAAAAGTATTAGCAATTTAAAAATTTAATGGTATAATATTAAAAAAATATAACAAGGGGGCAAGAAAATGACAATAAAACTTAGAGCAGATGAAGTTTATAGAAAATGCGATGATAATATATTTGATTTTGAGACAACACAGGAAGTTTCGCCTCTTACAGGAACAATCGGACAGGACAGAGCAATTACATCATTAGAATTCGGTTTAAGTTTGCCTGCAAAGGGATTTAATATATATGCTCTGGGTGCCCCAGGAACTGGTAAAATGCGCGCAATAAGAGCACTTCTTTCTGAAAAAGTAAAACAAAAACCTGTTCCGCCTGACTGGTGCTATCTTTATAACTTTAAAAATCCTGATGCTCCAATTGCTGTGAGTTTACCTGCAGGTAGAGCAACAGAATTTCAGAAAGATATGGAAAATCTTGTTAATACACTAAAAGTAGAAATTCCAAAAGCTTTTGAATCAAAGGAGTATGATAAACAGAGAAATAAAATTCTTGAAGATTTTCAGCAAAAGCAAAAAGAATGGTTTTCTGCGGTAGAAGAAGATGCAAAAGCAAAAGGTTTTTCAATTCGCAAAGCTCTTGCAGGACTTATAATCGTTCCTGTAAAAAGAGATGGAGAACCTCTTACAGAAGAAGAGTTTCACGCACTTGACCATGACACAAGAAAACGAATTGACGAGATTGGTAAAATGCTCCAGGACAAACTTGATGATGTTGTAAGAGCTGTTAAGGAAGCAGAAAAAATAGTTAAAGACATGCTTCTCAGACTTGAACGCCAAATTACTCTTGATGTAATAGAACAACCTATTGAAGAACTTAAAAAGAAATATTCTTTCAATGAAAAAATTGTAAATTATCTTGATGCTGTAAAAGAAGATATACTCAATAATATTCAGGATTTTAAAATTCAAGAAGAGACAGTTCCTCCTATATCTCCTTTTATGAAAATTCAAAGAGATGTCTCTTTTGCCAAATACAGTGTTAATGTTCTTGTTGATAATTCTACAACAAAAGGTGCTCCTATTATTTATGAATCCAATCCAACATATCTTAATCTCTTTGGAAGAATTGAATATAAGATTCAGTATGGTATGGCAATTACTGATTTTACAATGATTAAACCAGGTTCACTGCATAAAGCCAATGGTGGTTACATTGTAATAGATGCACTCTCACTTCTTAAAAATCTTTTCTCCTATGATGCCTTAAAAAGAGCTTTGCGAAGCAAAGAAATTCGAATAGAAGATGTATGGGAACAATACAGACTTATTACGACAACTACTTTAAGACCTGAACCCATTCCTTTAGATGTTAAAATAATTCTCACAGGGACACCGTTTCTTTATTACATACTCTACAACTATGATGATGAATACAGAGAATTATTTAAAGTTAAGGCAGATTTTGATATAAGAATGCCGAGGAATAAAGAAAACATATTAAAATATGCTCAGTTTGTTACGCTCTGTCAGAAGGAAGAAGAGCTTTTGCCTTTCCATCGCTCTGCTATTGCAAAGATTGTTGAATATGGCTCAAGACTGGCAGAACATCAAGAAAAACTCTCAACGCAGTTTAGTTCTATTGCAGACATTGTAAGAGAGTCTCATTTCTGGGCAAAGAAAGATGGAAAAGATGTTGTTTATGCTGTACATGTTAATAAAGCACTTGAACAAAGAGTTTACAGATCAGCAAGCATAGAGGAAAAATTAAGAGAGCTAATTCTTGAGGATGTTTTAATTGTAGAGACATATGGCAAAAAAGTTGGGCAGATAAATGGACTCGCTGTTATTGATCTTGGAGACTACAGCTTTGGAAAACCTTCTCGTATCACTGCGAGAACATATCTTGGTAAGGCTGGGATAGTAAATATTGAAAGAGAAACAAAAATGTCAGGAAAGATACATGAAAAAGCAGTTATGATTCTTTCAAGCTATCTTTGGAGTAAATACGCAATAAAAAAACCAATAAGCCTCAGCGCATCCCTTACATTTGAGCAACTTTATGAGATGATAGAAGGTGATAGTGCTACCTGTGCAGAATTATATGCTCTTTTAAGTAGCATTGCAGATATCCCTCTTAAACAGAATATTGCTGTTACAGGTTCAATGGATCAAAAAGGAGATGTTCAGCCAGTTGGTGGAATAAATGAGAAGATTGAAGGCTTTTTTGAGCTTTGTAAAATTCGCGGGCTTGATGGAAGTCATGGAGTAATAATCCCGAGAAGGAATATTAAACATCTAATGCTTAAAGAGGAAATACAAAATGCAATTGATGAAGGTAAATTTCATATTTATGCCATTGAATACGCAGAAGAAGGGCTTGAGATACTGACTGATATTAAAGCAGGTGAATTACAACCAGACGGAACTTATCCAGAAGGTACAATAAATTATATTGTTATGAAAAAACTTGAGGAGATGTCAGAACTGCTGAAGAAAAAAGAAAAAGAGGAAGAGAAAAAGAATGAAAAATAAATAAATATTATCATTTAAACTTAACTACCTTAATAATAAAAGAAATCACAAAAAAAACAATCAAAATAGTTGAAATGGATGCACCAAGAGGAATCCCTGAGTAAAAAGAAAGAAAAATCCCTGAATAAGACGACAAAAGAGAAATAATAATTGAGGCAATAACTGTATTTTTAAAACTCTTGCATATTTGCATAGTAATTAGGGGTGGAATTATCATAAGGGAGCCAATTAAAAAAGCACCCATTGTTTTTATTGATATAGAAATTGATAACGCAACAGTAATGGCAAAAAGCATTTTAATATGTGCTATATTAACTCCTGATGCATGAGCAAGTTCTTCATCAATGCAAAAATTAATAAGTTTTTTATAGTATTTTAAAATAAAAATTCCACATACAAAACTTCCAGCAAGAATAAGATATACATCTTCCTTTGTCACGGTAGAAAGACTTCCAAAGAGTATGTTCATTATTGAACCAGTACTGCCTGAAAAAGTTATAAAAACCACTGAAAGGGCAACCCCTGAATAAAGAAAAAATGAAAGAGAACCTTCTGCTGGAAGTCTGCCTTTAGTCCTGAAGTATTCAACAGAAATAGAAACACCAATGCTTAATAAAATAAGTAAAACAAGGGAGTTTATTTTGAAAAAAAGGCTTAATGCAAGGGCTAAAAAACCTACATGAGCAATGGTGTCTGCAAAAAAAGCATATTTACGAAAAAGCAGAAAAATTCCAAAAATCGGAGCTAAAGTTGCTATAAAACTAACAACTATAAAAGCTCTTTTTATTATGTTGAATTCAAAAATGTCAAGCATTTTTATGCGGGAAAACAGTGTGTTCAGGATATAACATAGCCATATATTCATCTTTAAGAATTTTCTGGGGTTCTCCGAGACATACAACTCTTCTATTCAAACAAAGAATACATTTGGCTTCATGAGCAAAAGTCCCTATATCATGAGTAACTACAACTATTGTAATTCCAAAATCTCGGTTAAGAGTCTCAAGTATTTTAAGTAACTCCTCCATTGAATAAGTGTCTATGCCTGTCGTTGGTTCATCAAGAATTAAAATTCTTGGACGTGAAGCAACAGCCCTGGCAAGAAATGCTTTCTGCCGCTGTCCTCCAGAAAGTTCTCTGAGGATTTTTTTCTTTAAATGAGAAATTTTGAAAACATCCAATGCCCAATCAAGATTTTCCTTTTTAATTTTTTCATATCCACTTTTAACAACTTCTTCCACTGTTAATGGAAACTCATAGATTGTCTGAGATATTCTCTGAGGTAGATAGCCAATAAGTTCTGATTTTAAATACTCCTGTGGCTTCTGTCCATAAATTAATACCTCACCTCTGTTAGGTTTTATTATGCCTAATATTAACCTCAGCAAAGTGGTTTTTCCTGCTCCATTTGGACCTATTATTCCAAGATAGCATCGTTCCTCTATTTCAAGGTTAATATTTTCAAGCACAAAAATACTGTCAAAAGAATAATAAACATCTTTTAAAGTTATAGCTTTCATTTACAGTTTAAAGCAGTTTTTAAAGTTTTAAGATTTTCTCTCATTGCCTGAAAATAATCTATTGCAGATACTTGATGAAATGTATTGAAATTTAAAATCTTTAGGCCTGTTTCCTCTGATAAAGTTTTAGCAATCTTTTGCCCCTCTGCTTCACAGATAATATATTCAATAGAATTTTTCTTTATTAAATTTTTCATTTTTTGAATCTTCTTTAATGGTGGTTCTTCTTCAGGTTCATGCACAATAAAATGAAAATTAAATCCATATCTGGTACTAAGATAGTTTAAAAATTCATGACTTCCAATCACATCTTTCAATGAACAGTTTGACAGAATTTTTTTATATTCATTATCAAGCTCTTTAAGTTTTTCACTGTATAGGGAAAAGTTTTTCTCATATATATCTTTTTTATCAGGAAAAACTTCCAGAGCCTTATCTTTTATTACTTTAATAATTTCCAAAACTAAAATAGGATCTAACCATACATGGGGATCTACTTCACTGTCTGATGAATATTTTTTAAATGCAATATAATCTTGAAGTCTTACTACTTTTACCCCTTTTAAAGTAAGCTCATCTTTTATTTTGTTTATCCATCGGTCAATATCTGTATCCCCAAGATATATTACCATGTTTGCATTATAAAGCTTTTGAATATCCTTTAAAGAAGGTTCAAAATTATGCGGGTCTACTTGAGAAGGAATTAATTCTTGAACCTGAACTTCTGGCATTATCCATTTTGTGAAATGCTGAAGAGGATAAAAGCTTGTATAGACTGAAATTACAGATTTTGAAGTTGTTTCACTTTTTTGTGAGCAAGATATAAAAACTAAAATACAACATATAAAAAAAAGAAATATAAAATTATTCCTCTTCATATATCTCCTAAAACAAAGCCGATAACATTCTACATTGAAAAAATGTCTTTTAATTTATCTTTCAAGCCTTTTGAACTCTTTTTTATTTCTTCTCCTGATACTCTGGCAAACTCTTCAAGAAGTTCTCTCTGACGTTCATTGAGCTTCTTTGGAACATCAATATAAACAGTTATAATCTGATCTCCTCTGTGAGTACCTCCTACCCTTGGAAGTCCTTTACCTTTGAGCTTAAACACTCTGCCTGATGGAGTTCCCGGTGGTATTTCTATTTTTTCTTTCCCATCAAGTGTAGGAACTTCCACTTCTCCGCCAAAAACTGCCTTGACAAATGAAATGGGAACTGAACAATAAATATTTATTCCTTCTCTCTTGAAAAATTCATGTTCTTTAACATTAACAAAAATATAAAGATCACCTCTTGGACCGCCAAATTCTCCTATTTCTCCTTCTCCACTAACCTTTAATTTACTTCCTGAATCAACACCAGCTGGAATTTTTACTGTTAATTCATGTTCAACTTTTATTTTTCCAGTTCCTGCACAATCAAAACAGGGATCTCTAATAATTCTTCCAGTTCCACCACATTTTGAACATGTCTTTGATACTGAGAAAAATCCTTGATTGTATCTGATATATCCGCTACCACCACAGGATGAACATATAATTGGCTCACTACCAGGTTTTATTCCGGAACCATTACATGTTCCACATGTTTCCCAACGAGAGAATTTAATTGTTTTTTCAACTCCTCGGGCTGCTTCTTCAAGAGTAATTGTAATGTCATATCTTAAATCAGCGCCTTTTGTAGGTTTATTTTTTCTGAACCCGAAACTTCCAAAAAATCCTTCAAATATATCTTCAAAAATGTCTGTAAATGTTGTGTAAGTCTCAAATCCAAATCCATTGCCCGTAGGTCCTTCTGGTGTTCCGTATCTATCATAGTTAGCTCTTCTAACAGGATCACCCAGGCAGGCGTATGCTTCGTTTATTTCTTTGAACTTTTCTTCTGCGGATTTATCGCCCTGATTTAAATCAGGATGATATTTTCTTGCAAGGCGCCGGAATGCCTTTTTTATTTCCTCCTGAGAGGCATCCCGGCTTACTCCAAGAATGCTGTAGTAATCTTTCATTTATTATCTTTATCCTCTACCTCAGCTTCAATTACATCTTCTTCTTTTTTAGACTGTGTTGCACTACTTGCTCCTTGCTGGGATGCTTCTGCTTTTTTGTAAAGTTCCTCAGCAATTCTATGAGAAGCTCTGGCTAATTCTTCCACAGATGCTTTTATCTCATTTGCATCGTTGCTCGTATCTTTTATTCTACGACATTTTTCAATTGCTTCTTCTATTCTTTTCTTTTCATCTTCTGAAACTCTATCACCTATGTTTCTTAATGTTTGCTCAACAGTGTATATCATATTGTCCGCTTCATTTCTTGCTTCAGCAAGCTGTTTTTTACGTCTGTCCTCCTCTGCATGTGCTTCAGCATCTCTAATCATTTTCTTAATCTCTTCCTCAGTAAGCCCGCTTGAAGCAGTGATTCTTATTGACTGTTCTTTGCCTGTAGCAAGATCCTTTGCAGAAACATGAAGAATTCCATTGGCATCTATATCAAAAGCAACTTCTATCTGAGGAATTCCTCTTGGTGCAGGCGGAATTCCTACAAGCTCAAATACACCAAGAAGTTTATTGTCAGCTGCCATTTCTCTTTCGCCCTGATATACCTTAATTGTAACTGCTGTTTGATTATCAGCAGCGGTTGTAAATATTTGAGATTTCTTGGTAGGTATAGTTGTGTTACGCTCAATAATCTTTGTAAATACACCCCCAAGTGTTTCAATTCCCAGTGAAAGAGGTGTTACATCAAGAAGTAAAACTTCTTTTACCTCTCCTTTTAGAATTGCTGCCTGAATAGCTGCTCCAACTGCTACAACTTCGTCTGGATTTACGCCTTTGTGAGGCTCTTTCCCAAAGAAATCCTGAACAACCTTTTGAACCTTTGGTGTTCTTGTCTGTCCACCAACAAGTATTACCTCATCTATCTGAGACGTAGAAAGTCCTGCATCAGAAAGTGCCTTTTTACAAGGCTCAAGACTTCTTTGAATGAGGTCATCAACAAGCTGCTCAAGTTTTGCACGGCTAAGTTTCATAAGCAGATGCTTTGGACCGGAAGCATCTGCAGTTATGAATGGCAAGTTAATTTCTGTTTCCATAGCAGAACTGAGCTCTATTTTTGCTCTCTCTGCTGCCTCTTTAAGCCTCTGAAGCGCCATTCTGTCTTTTCTTAGGTCTATTCCCTCCTGTTTCTTAAACTCTTCTATTAGCCAGTCCATTACCCGTATATCAAAATCATCTCCACCAAGATAGGTATCTCCATTTGTTGCTTTTACTTCAATAACTCCTTCTCCTATCTCAAGAATTGAGATATCAAATGTTCCACCACCAAGATCATATACAGCTATTTTTTCTTCCTTTTTCTTGTCAAGTCCATAAGCAAGTGCTGCAGCAGTTGGCTCATTTATTATTCTCAACACATTAAGTCCTGCAATTCTTCCTGCATCCTTTGTTGCCTGGCGCTGACTGTCATCAAAATAAGCAGGCACTGTAATAACAGCCTCTGTAACAGGTTCTCCAAGATAGTCTTCCGCAGCCTGTTTAAGCTTCTGAAGTATCATTGCAGAGATTTCAGGAGGAGAGTATCTCTTCCCCATTATTTCAACATGGGCATCACCGTTAGGAGCTTCAACAATTTTATAAGGAAGTCTCTTTTTTGCTTCCTGAACTTCCTGAGAGTTGTATTTTCGGCCCATCAGTCTTTTTATTGAAAAAATTGTATTTTCAGGATTTGTTATAGCCTGCCTTTTTGCAACCTGTCCTACAAGTCTTTCCCCCTTGTCAGTAAAGGCTACAACAGAGGGTGTTGTTCTCTGCCCCTCCTGATTTGGTATAACAACTGGCTCTCCTCCAATGACAACTGCTACAACTGAAAAAGTTGTACCAAGGTCTATTCCTATTGCTTTCCCCATAATTAATCCTCCTTTTTAATTCTGTCATTCTGAACACCCAATGGGTGTAAAGAAACTCCCTCTTCAGAGGGTTTAGATTTCTTAGAAACAGCTACTAAGGGTTCTCTTAGTAGCTTATTTTTATATAAATATCCTTTGCGTAATTCTTCTACAATGATGTTATCTTCCATGTCTTCTTTCTCAACTGTTGATACAGCATGGTGTACTTCAGGATTGAAAATCTGTCCAACTGTTTCAATTTGTTTTACTCCGTATTTTTCTAATATTCGTAAAAATTCTTTCAATGCATTCTCAACACCTTTTTTCATGCTTTCAAGCCATTCAGAATTTAGATTACTACCTGAGTGTTTAATAGCTAATTCAAAGTTATCTATAACTGGCAATAAATCTTTGATTAGTTTCTCATTAGCATAATTTATTAATTCCTCTCTTTCTTTTTGAATCATTCTTTTGTAATTTTCAAATTCGGCATACAGTCTCAGGTATTTTTCTTTCTGTTGAGACAGCTCATTTTGAAGATTTTCAATAACATCTTTCGGTTTATCTTCAATTGCTGAAGCCTCATAAGAAATTCCTTCAGATTCTTTGTTTTCAGTAGATATATCTTTTTTTATTTCCTCCATTAAACATCCCTCCTAATCTGAAAGTGCTCTGGTTAATGACCTTGCAAAGGCATTAACTAACATAATTGCCCTTTGATAATTCATTCTCTTTGGACCAACAAGGGCAATAATACCAAGTGACTTATCTTTTTCTTTATATGGTGAAGCAATTATACTAAAACCTCTAAATTCCTCTATGGGATTTTCCTCACCTATGATTACTTTAATCTCATCATCTTCAGAAATATTTTCAAAAAGTTTAAATAAAAGATGCCTGTTTTGTATGGTTTTTGCAATCTCTTTAAGCTTTTCTATATCAGAAAAATCTGGCAAGTGCATTATGTGATAAAATCCAGACACATAAACATCTTCTCTTGTGAAATATAAGGCTTCCTGACACATTTTTAAAATCTTTGAGATTAATTTATCCCAGAAAATTTTTTCCTTTCTTATTCTAACAAGCAGATCATGTCGTATTTCATCAATGGTTTTTCCGTAATAATTTCTATTAACAAAATCAGCAAGCCTATTAAGTTCTTGCTGGGTTATTTCAGAATAAACTTTTATGATTTTATTCTTAACAATACCTTTATCATTTACAACAACAGCGATTACAAAGTCATCTTTAAATTTTATAAAATCTACTCTATGCAGAGAGGTCTTTTCTGTTGCTGGTAAAATAGCTAAACCGAGATATTTGGTAGCCTGAGATAAACTCTGGGTTGTTTCTAAAAAGAGAGAATTCATGTTGTTTCTGAGTTTTTTCAACTTTTTTGTTAAACTCTCTATGAATCTTTTTATTTCTAATGATTGAGAAAGCAAATTTCTCTGAAATATGTAGTCAACATAAAATCTATAAGCTCTATCTGTTGGCACCCTTCCAGCTGAAGTATGTGGTTGAAAGAGAAAACCCGCATCTTCTAAATCTGACATTATATTTCTTATCGTAGCAGAACAAACATCAAATCCATATTTTTTCATAATATAACGTGAACCAACAGGCTCAGGTTTTTCAATATAACTTTCCACAACAGCGTAGAGCACTTTTTTAGTTCTTTCATTAAGCATCATATCTGTCATTTTAGCACTCCTCATATTTAAGTGCTAATGTTTAAAATTACCACGATAACATTAAAAAAGTCAAATATTCTACCAGTTAAGCTCTTTATTTAAAAGTTTTTTATAAATATCTAATGGTAAAAAACATGTTTTATGCAAATCTGCTGTATAAAGTTTGGTCTCTATTTTTACAGGTTTTCTTATTTCGCGAGGGTTTAAAAATTTTGAACCAACAGAAAAGCTCCACCAGTTTCCAGCATAAGTTGCTATACTTGCAGTATAAAGGTCAACAATTGGGAATATGAGCTTCATAGAATTCTGCACTTCATATACAAGTTCTTTATGAAATATAAGAGATTCTGAAAGTGTTACAAACATTCCGTTTTCAGTGAGCGCGTCTCTTACAAACTTGAAAAACTCCACTGTAAAAAGACTCTTAGCAAAACCTATTATATCTGTTGAATCAACAATTATAACATCAAGAGAGTTTTTCATCTCTTTTATAAACTCTGCTCCATCCATACACCTAATCTCAACTCTTGGGTCATCTATGGTTAAGGAAACAGATGGGAAAAATTTTTTTGAAACATTTATTACCTCTTCATCAATCTCAATAAAGTAAAGTTTTTTAACGCAGTCATGTTTAAGAACTTCCCTTACTGCACCACCATCCCCACCTCCTATCACTGCAACGTTTTTTGCTTCTGGATGAGCATGCATAAGAACATGTGTTAGCATTTCATGATAAATAAACTCATCTCTTTCAGTAAGCTGGACAACATTATCAAGCACAAGAATCCTTCCAAAATAAGGATTTTCAAAAACCATTATTTCCTGAAACTTGCTTTTGCCCTTATAAAGAACCTTTTCCACTTCATATACGTACTGTATTGGAGCATAAGGGTCTTTCTCAAAAAATTTAATCATGATATACCTCCTAAATTAAAAATGTCTTTGGTACTGAAAAGCCATTAAACTCTGAGGCATAAGATATTGTGTATGCACCTGCAGAAAGAATAAGAATGAGGCTTCCAACATCTGGCTCAGGAAGAACAACACCTCTGTCTATCACATCAAAACTATCGCAGCTTGGTCCTGCAATGATCCAGTTTTTTTCTTCTCCTCTGCTTCCTACAATATACTGATATTTAATGCCTCCTATACTTTCCATTAATCCATTAAAAACACCAACATCTATGTAAAGCCAATTTTCATCTCCTCTCTGAGCCTTGCCAATAATTCTTGACACAAAAACTCCGGCATCTCCTACAACAGCTCTACCAGGCTCAATAAAAATTTCTGTATCAGGAAAATATTCTTCAAGAAGAGAGTTAATTTTTGTCTCTATCGTTTCTATAGAAGGAACTTTTTTTGTGTATTCAATGGGATATCCACCACCAATATTCAGCATTTTTATTTCAATTCCAGCTTTTTGGATAAGCTCTTTTAATTGTGCTGATTTGTGTACTGCTGTATACCAATTATAAACATTACTGCATTGAGAACCAACATGGAATGTTATTCCTACAGGCTCAAGTCCTTTTTGTTTAGCGTAAATAAGTAACTGTACTGCTTCTTCCATCTCAACTCCAAATTTTTTACTCAATGGCCATTCACTTCCCTCATTTGGAACGGACAATCTTATATAAACTTTTTTATTCGGGGTATATTTAGCAATTTTTTCAACTTCTGCTATGGAATCAAACGCATAATAATCAATACCATACTCAGCAGCTTCTCTAAGAAATTTAAAAGTTTTTACAGGATTACTCGTTATTATTCTTTCAGGCTCAACATTCAACTGCTTTAAAATTGCCAGTTCTCCCTCTGAAGCTATTTCAAAACCCACATTAAAACTGTTTAAATACCTAATGACCTCTATATCTGGATTAGCTTTGACAGCATAAAAAACTTTTGAGTTTTTAATTCCTCTTCCAATCAGTGAAATTTTTTCTTTTAGTATTTCTCTGTCAAGAAGAAGATATGGAGGCTCATCATCATGAGAAGCTATCCAATTTAATATCCTATCCATAAGATTATTTTTGTGTTTTGTCATAATTTTAAAATTTTATCATATTCTATGATAGAATAAAAAATGGAAAATGAAAGACTACAGAATTTAAGGGATAAAATTGACAAAATTGATAGAGAAATTCTTAAACTTTTAAGCGAAAGGGCAAAACTCGCTATAGAAATAGCGGAAATTAAAAAAAATCAGGGACTCTCCTTCTATGACGCTGTAAGAGAGAAAAATATCATAGATAAAATTCTAAAACTGAATAAAGGACCTTTCTCTGATGAAGTAATTAAAACTCTTTTCAGAGAAATTCTCTCAGCAACTCTTGCTCTTCAGGAATCACAAAAAATTTCTTATCTCGGTCCTGAAGGAACATTTACTCATCTTGCAGCAATAAAGTATTTTGGAAGCTTTGCACAATTTGAGCCAGAGGACAATATTAAAAATATTTTTGAATCTGTAGAAAAAGGCTTAACAAAATTCGGTGTTGTACCAATAGAAAACTCAAATGAGGGAACTGTCACCTATACTCTTGATATGTTTATGCAGTATGAAGTAAAGATTGCTGGAGAAATAATAATACCAATAACTCACAATCTACTCTCTCTTACAGGAGAAAAAGAGAAAATAAAGAAAATATATTCACATCCTCATGCAAGAGCGCAATGCAGAGAGTGGTTACGCAAAAATATGCCTGAAATTCCAGTTTATGATGTTACATCTACTGCTGAGGCAGCAAGACAAGCTTCTTTGAATGAAGAAACAGCAGCAATAGCAAGTGAATTTGCAGCAAATATTTACGGACTTAAATTTGTTGCAAAATACATAGAAGATTACAAAAACAATTATACAAGGTTTTTTATACTTGCTAAAACTTTTCCAAATAAAACAGATTCTGATAAAACCTCTATAATGTTCTCACTTCAAGATAAACCTGGAACACTTTACAATGCCTTGAAACCTTTCAAGGAGTCAGGGTTAAATCTCACAAAGATAGAATCTCGTCCAGCAAAAATGCGAAAGTGGGAATACATATTTTTTGTGGATTTTATCGGACATATTGAAGATAAAAAGGTTCTTAAAACCCTTGAAGAGGTAAAGAACTACTGTATAGAACTTGTCCATCTTGGTTCATATCCAATTTTTAAATAAATGGAGGAACTCTTATGATTAAACCATTATCTTATGTACAAAAGATTCAACCATATATACCAGGTAAGCCAATTAAAGAAGTTGAGAGAGAACTCGGGATAAAAGAATGCATAAAACTTGCTTCTAATGAAAATCCTATTGGCCCTTCACCAAAAGTTATTGAAGCAATTAAAGATTTAATATCCAATCCAGTTGAGCTTGCACGATATCCAGAAGGAAGCGGATACTATCTAAAAAATGCTTTATGTGATTTTTTTGCAAAAAAAGGAACAACTCTAACACATGATGAGATAATTCTTGGTAATGGTTCAAATGAGCTTATAGATATTGCAGTAAGAACATACATAGGTCCAAAAGATGAAGCAATTATGGCTAACCCATCTTTTGTTGTTTATGCGATGAGTGTAATATCGCAGGGAGGAGTTGCAAAGGAAGTACCATTGAAAGACTGGAGACATGACCTTGAAGAAATGCTTAATGAAATAACAGATAAAACAAGGATTATATTCATAGCTAACCCAAATAATCCAACAGGCACTATAAACTACAAAAATGAGTTTGAAAAATTTATTAAGGCTCTTCCAGAAAATATACTAATTATCATGGATGAGGCTTATTATGAATATGTTACAGACTCTGAATATCCTGATAGTTTAAGATATTTTAAGGAAGGCAAAGATATACTAATTTTAAGGACATTTTCAAAGGCATATGGACTTGCGAGTTTGAGAATAGGTTACGGAATTGCAAAAAAAGAAATCATCACAGAAATGAACAGAATCAGAGAGCCTTTTAACACTAATACCGTAGCTCAGATTGCAGCAGAAGCTGCCTTAAAAGATGAAAAACATTTAAAAGAAGTGCTTGAAATAAATGAAAGAGGTAAAGAGTATCTATATAAAGAGCTTGACAAAATTTCATCTGTTAAATATTTACCTTCTCAAACAAATTTCATTTATATAGTTTTACCTGAAAATACTGCATCAAATGAAGTTTTTAATTTTCTTCTAAAACAGGGAGTTATTGTGAGACCTGTAGGACCAAAACAAATAAGAGTAACTATAGGGTTGCCTGAAGAAAATAAAGCTTTTATTAAAGCATTTAAAAAAATTTTTGGAGGTTAAAATATGGATATTATTGTATTAAGACCAGATGTAACCGATGAGCAGATTGAAAAAATTGTAAAAAAACTTGAATTAAAAGGATTAAAACCGCATATTTCAAAAGGAACTGAAAGAACAATCATTGGTGTAATTGGAGATACATCAAAAATAACAGAAGATGAAGAAAATGCAATAAAAGCAATCCCTTATGTTGAAGAAGTAGTAAGAATTCTTAAGCCATATAAACTTGCAAGCAGAGAGTTTAAGAAAGTAGATACTATTATTAAGGTTGACGGGCTTGAAATTGGTAGCAAAAGAGTTCATGTTGCAGCAGGTCCCTGTGCTGTAGAAAATAGAGTCACTCTCATTAATATTGCTGAAAAAATAAAATCTGCAGGTGCTACTTTTCTAAGAGGCGGAGCATTTAAACCTCGCACATCACCATACTCTTTCCAAGGACTTGGAGTGGAAGGATTGAAGTACTTAGCAGAAGCAAAGGAAAAAACAGGACTTCCTGTAATAAGCGAAATAATGGATCCGAGGGACATAGATGTAATGATTGATTATGTTGATATTCTTCAAATCGGCACAAGAAATATGCAAAATTTCAAACTTCTTATGGAAGCAGGTTCAGTAGACAAACCAGTTTTGCTTAAAAGAGGAATGTCTGCCACAATAAAAGAACTCCTCATGGCAGCAGAATATATTCTTTCAAGAGGAAATGAAAAAGTCATACTCTGTGAAAGAGGTATTAGAACCTTTGAAACAGCTACAAGAAATACTCTTGATCTTAGTGCTGTTCCTCTTTTGAAATCCTTAAGTCATCTTCCTGTTGCAGTAGATCCAAGTCATGGAGTGGGAAAGCGTGATCTCGTCAGTCCGATGGCAGTTGCAGCTGTTGCTGCAGGTGCAGACATGCTTTTGATTGAAGTTCATACAAATCCAGAGGAAGCTCTCTCAGATGGTGAGCAGTCCCTTACTCCAGACCAGTTTAAGGAGATGATGAAAAAAGTTGCGGCAGTTGCGAAAGCTGTAGGCAGGGAAGTTTAACAATGGAGGATGGATTTAAGACTGTATCAATTCTTGGAGTTGGCTTAATTGGAGGTTCATTAGCTTTAGCATTAAAAGAAAAAAACTTGGTCAATAAGATTATTGGTTATGGAAGAAATGAACAGCGACTTAAAGAAGCTTTTAAACTTGGAATTATAGATAGTTATACAACCTCATTAAAAGAAGCCTCTCAGGCAGAGCTTATTGTTTTGGCAACTCCTGCTGGTATATTTGAAAAAATTATCATTGAAATGCTTGATTATCTTAAAAAAGGAACAATAATTATTGACGTTGGTAGCGTGAAAGAAAACATTGTGAATACTCTTGAGACAATCTTACCATTAGGAGTCTCCTTCATTGGAACTCATCCTATTGCTGGTTCAGACAAAACAGGATTTGAACATTCAAGGACAGACCTTTTTAAAAAAGCAAAAGTTATTATAACTCCTACTGAAAATACGGATAAATCAGCTCTTCAGAAAGTATCTAATCTATGGTTAAAAATAGGTGCAGTAGTTGAGTTTATGAGCGCAGAGCAACATGACAAAATCTATGCTCTTGTAAGTCATTTGCCTCATTTAATCTGTTTTTGTATGGTTAATACAGTAGCAGAGCTGGACAAAAATTTTATAAAATATGCTGGTTCAGGATTTAAAGATACAACAAGAATTGCTAAAAGTTCTCCAGAGGTCTGGAGAGATATTTTCATAATGAATGATAAAAATATCTTACAATGCCTTGAAATTTTCACCAAAAATCTTGAAGAAATAAAAAAAATGCTCTCTAAAAAGGAGATAGAGGGAGTCAAAATATTTATAGAAAAAGCAAAGAAATTAAGAGAAGAGATTGATTAATATGGACAGAATAATTAAAAAAGCTAAAGAACTTAGAGGGGAGATAACACCCCCAGCTGATAAATCCATATCTCACAGAGCAGTTATGTTTGCCTCTTTAGCAAAAGGACAGTCAAGAATAAAAAACTTTCTCTTGGCAGCAGATCCATTAAGCAGTCTAAATGCAATGAAATCACTTGGTGTAGAAATTGCAATAACTGACTCAAAAGAGATTATAGTTAACGGGAAGGGTTTGTATTCTTTAAAAGAACCTGACAATGTTATTGATTGCGGAAATTCTGGCACAACAATAAGACTATTAAGCGGAATACTCGCAGGACAGCCATTTCTTACTGTCCTTACAGGAGATGATTCATTAAGGTATAGACCAATGAAACGCATTATTAATCCTCTTTCACTTATGGGTGCAAATATCATGGGAAGAGCAGAAAATAAATTCCCTCCTATTGTTATAAAAGGAAGTTTTTTAAAAGGAATAAACTATGAAATGCCAATAGCAAGCGCTCAGGTAAAAAGTGCTATTTTACTTGCAGGAGTGTATGCTAAAGGAGAAACAACGCTAACAGAGCCTCACAAAAGCAGGGACCACACAGAAAAAATGCTAAAAAACATGGGTATTGATATTAATATAAATGATAACATAATAAAACTCTTTCCTCCTGACCATGAACTTAATCCTCTTGATATAACTATTCCAAATGATTTTTCCTCAGCTGCTTTTTTTATAGCAGGAGCTTGTGTTGTGCAAAACTCAGAAATATTAATTAAACAGGTTAACCTCAATGAAACAAGGACAGGTTTTTTTGAGGTTTTAAAAACCATGGGTGCAATCATAGAAATTTCTAACATAACTGAGCAGGGAGGAGAGCCTGTTGGAGATATTTTTGTAAAAAGTGCATCACAGCTTAAAAGTATTACTGTTCAGGGAGATATTATCCCAAGACTAATAGACGAATTTCCAATTCTATGTATTGTAGCAACACAGGCAGAAGGTAAAACTGTTATAAAAGATGCCAAAGAACTGAGAGCAAAAGAATCAGATAGAATCAAAGCAATGACATCAGAGTTAAAAAAAATGGGAGTTAAAATAAAAGAATTTGAAGATGGAGTAGAAATAGAAGGTCCCTGTAAGCTTATTGGCAAAGAGGTTTACTCTTATAAAGACCACAGAATAGCAATGGCATTAAGCATAGCAGGACTTATTGCTGAAGGTGAAACTACAATAAAAGACGCAAACTGCGTTAATATATCATTCCCTGAATTTTATGATTTACTGGAGATGCTTCAGAAGTGAAAAAAGTAATAGCAATTGACGGACCTTCCGGTGCTGGTAAAAGCACTGTTTCAAAGGAGATAGCAAAAACACTGGGTTTTCAGTATCTTGATACTGGTGCTTTATATAGGGCAGTAGCATATTATTTTTTCAAAAAATTTAACTACATTGATAATTTTTCATTACTAACCGCGCAAGAAATAGAAAAAGAACTTAAAAATATAAAAATCCAGTATAAAAATGGGAGAGTTTTTTTATCAGGGGAAGATGTCTCAGATTTAATCAGAGACCCAGAAGTTGGAGAGATTACTTCTCAGCTTTCTGCTCAAAAAGTTGTAAGAGACTTTCTGCTGCCATTACAGAGAAGTTTTGCAGAAAAAGTAGATATTGTTGCTGAAGGCAGAGATATGACAACAGTTGTTTTCCCTGATGCATGGAAAAAATTTTATCTTGACGCATCTCCTGAAATAAGAGCTAAAAGAAGATTTGAGCAACTAAAAAAATCCGGTAAAGAAATAACCTTTGAAGATGCACTGAAGGATGTGATAGAAAGAGATAAAAGAGACTGCTCACGAGAAAATGCTCCGTTAAGAATTAGTAAAGATGCTTTTTATATTGATACATCAGAGCTTACACTTCAAGAAGTTATTTCAATTGTTTTAAAAAAAGTTGCAGAGGATGCTTGATATCATGTATTATCAAAAACAGTATGCAAAAAAATATTGTTCTGGTAGAAGGGGCAGGATTTTGTTTTGGAGTAAAAAGAGCAATTGACATAGCTTTTGATGTTGCTCGGAAACATAAAGATGGTGTTTTTACCTTAGGTCCTATAATTCACAATCCTCAGGTTGTAGAAAGGTTAAAAGATTTAGGCGTATATCCTATAAATGAAATTTCTCAGAAAACCATAAAAACATTAATAATCAGAGCTCATGGAATTCCAAAAGAAAAATTTAACGAATTAAAACAACTTGGATGTGAAATCATTGATGCTACCTGTCCATTTGTGAAAAAAGCTCAAAATCTTGCTGAAAAATTAGCTTCTGAAGACTATCAGATTTTAATTATCGGAGACAGGGAACATCCGGAAGTTAAAGGTATTTTTAGCTACGCTGGAGAAAAAGCCATTGTAGTCAATTATGCAAATAATGAACTCAAAAAATATGAAAAAATTCCAATTCTTAATAAAAAAATTGGTATAATTCAACAAACAACTCAGCCAATGTCAAAAGTTAAAGAAATAATGAATAAAATAATAAATTCTCTTAATGAATTTGAAGAGATAAGAATTTTTAACACGCTATGTAATTTCACCTCAAAAAGGCTGGAAGCAACAGAAAAGGTTGCTAAAGAGGTTGATGTCATGATTGTTGTAGGAGGTAAAAACAGTGCAAATACAACTCAGCTTGCCAATCTTTGCAGAGGGAAAGGGGTAAAAACACATCATATAGAAGATGCTCAAGAAATTGACAGAGAGTGGTTTAAATCTGCCAAAAAAATTGGAGTCACAGCAGGAGCATCAACCCCACAGTGGATAATTGATGAAGTTCTTGATAAAATTAAAAAGTTTACAAATTAAGGAGGAACAGGATCATGCAGAATCAGCTTAGTGAAAAGCAAGAATTGGAAAGTCTCTATGAAGGTTCACTTTCTCATGTAGAAAGAGGAGAAATTATAAAAGGCAAAATAATGGGAGTAAGAAATGATGGAGTAATAGTAGACGTAGGATATAAATTTGAAGGAATTATCCCACTTAATGAATTTTCAGAAGAAGAACTGAAAAATATAAAGGAAGCAGATGAAATAGATGTTTTTATTGAAAAAATAGACGATGCACAGGGAATAATATCTTTATCAAAAGATAGAGCATTAAAGATAAAAGGTTGGGAAATTCTTATGGATGCTTATGAAAGAGCATTACCAGTTGAGGTAAAGGTTACAGGAAAAACAAAAGGAGGGGTTTTAACATCCTTTTATGGTATAAATGGTTTTATACCTGCGTCATTACTTGAAAATAGAAAACCCAGAAATCTTGATGAATATACAGGAAAAACCCTTAAGGTAAAAATAGAAAAAATTGAACCTCCGAAAAATCTTTATGGACAATGGAGAAATCTTAAAACTTCTTTAATTTTTTCAAGAAAGGCTTATCTACAGGAAGAAAAAGAAAAAATGAAAAAAGAGATATCTGAAAAAATTAAAGAAGGGATAAAAATAAAGGGTATTGTAAAAAATATAACTAACTATGGAGTTTTTGTTGACCTGGGTGGATTAGATGGTTTTCTACATATTTCAGATATATCGTGGAGCAAAGTTAAACATCCTTCTCAGTTTTTTGAAATAGGTTCGGAATATGAATTTATAGTTTTAAAGGCTGATACAGAAAACGAAAAAATAACACTTGGATATAAACAAAAAAAGCCTGATCCGTGGGAAAATATTGATAAAAAATATCATCCTGGTATGAAAGCAAGAGGCAAAGTAACAAGAGTTGAAGATTTTGGTCTTTTTGTTGAACTTGAAGAAGGAGTTGAAGGACTTGTACACATAAGCGAACTTGACTGGACAACTCCAAAGCATCCAACATACTATGCAGAAGTAGGCGAATGGATAAATGTGAAAATTATTGAGATTGATAAAGAAAATAGAAAAATTTCTTTGAGTTTTAAACAACTAAAACCAAAACCATGGGAAGTTGTTGCTAAAAAATACAAAGTGGGGGATAGAATTTCTGGAAAAGTCAAAACAATAACAGATTTTGGCGTTTTTGTTAGACTTCCAGAAGGAGTTGATGGACTTATTCATATTTCTGATATATCATGGACAAAACACATTGACCATCCTTCTCAAGTTTTCAAAAAAGGACAAAAGGTTGATGCTGTTATTTTAAATCTTGAACCTGAAAAAGAGAAACTTTCACTGGGAATAAAGCAACTTTCTGAAGACCCATGGATTAAAGAAATTCCTGAAAAATTCAAAGTTGGTGAAGTTTATAATGCCAGAGTAATTAAGAAGACAGAACATGGATTATTTGTTGATATTGATGGTATTGCAGAAGGACTAGTTTATAATTCGGAAATTGACAAAAAACAAACTGTAAAAGAAGGTGATGAAATAAAAGTGATTGTTGTAAAAGTAGACAAAGAAAAAAGAAAAATTGGTCTTAGCATGAAAAAGATAGACGAAAATGAAGAATAAAAAACTAAAAATTTTCTTCATCATTATAGGAATTTTGATTTTAATAAGCTTTTTAATAACAATTATGGAAAGCAGCCTTGCTGCAGGTAAGGTGGCTATTGTTAATATTAAAGGGATTATTGTGGATTCTAAAACCTCAATTGATGAAATTAAACAATATAGGAAAGACCCTTCAATAAAAGCTATTGTTTTAAGAGTTGACAGCCCAGGAGGCGCTGTTGTTCCATCACAGGAAATATATGAAGAAATAAAAAGGACTATTAAATCTAAACCAGTTGTTGTATCTATGGGTTCTATTGCAGCATCAGGAGGTTATTATATTTCCTGTCCAGCTACAAAAATTATTGCCAATCCAGGCACACTTACAGGTTCAATAGGCGTATTAATAGAAATTCCCAACATAAAAGGGTTGCTTGATAAAATAGGCGTTAAGGCAGAGGTAATAAAAAGTGGTAAATACAAAGATATTACATCACCCTTCAAGCCTCTGCAGAATGAAGAAAAAGAAATTTTACAAAAATTAACAAATGATGTGCATGAGCAGTTTATTAAAGCTGTGGCAGAAGGAAGAAAACTTTCTGCTGAAAATATTAAAAAAATAGCAGATGGAAGAGTATTCACAGGATTAAAAGCAAAAGAACTCGGACTTGTAGATGAGATAGGTGATCTTGATTATGCTATAAAGATAGCTGCTCAACTTGCTAAAATAAAGGGTGAACCAGAGATAGTAACAAAGAAATCAACGCTTTTGATTGATTTATTGAAGGGAAATACTGAATCATTAATAAAAAAGATTTTACCTTATATACAGGTATATTACCTATATTCGCCAACATTACAAAACTGATAAGGAGGATATTTTATGAAAAAATCAGAATTAATTGAAAGGGTTTCTAAAAAAGTGGACATTTTAACAAAAAAACAGATTGAAACAATTATAGATATGATTTTTGATTGTATGAGAGAAACTCTATCACGAGGCGAAAAGATTGAGATAAGAGGATTTGCCAATTTTAAAGTAAAACAAAGACAAGAAAGAATTGCAAGAAATCCTAAAACAGGTGAACATATTAATGTCCCATCCCAGAAAGTAATAAATTTTAAAATGAGTAAAGCTCTTAAAGAAGCTCTAAATAAGTAAAGTGCTTCTGCAGGTTCAAAATCTCAGTATTTTTTATAAAAATTCACTCATCATAGATAACATTAATTTTAGCATTGAAAAAGGCGAAATATTTTCTATTGTCGGAGAAAGTGGTAGCGGGAAAACTCTCACCGGACTATCGATGATAAATCTTTTACCTGACTTTTTCAGAATTAAAGGTAGATTAATATTTCAAGGAAAAGATATTTTGAAGCTTAATACATCTGAAATTAGAAAATTACGGGGAAAAGAGATTTCTTGTATATTCCAGGATCCGATGGCTTCTTTGAATCCTGTTCTTAAAGTTGGATATCAGGTCGCAGAGATGCTTGTTTATCATTACCAGATATCCAAAAAAGAAGCTTTTAAAAAAACAAAAGAGTTATTCCAGAAACTAAAAATATCTCATATATTTAACAGTTTTCCTCATCAGCTTTCAGGTGGAATGAGACAGAGAGTAATGATAGCAATGGCTGTTGTATGTGAACCAGAACTTATTATAGCTGATGAACCAGCAACTGCACTGGATGTAACTGTGCAGGAGGAAATTCTTGATCTTCTTTATCTGCTTGTTAAAAAAGAACACAGATCATTGCTTTTAATAACCCATGACATTAACATACTTGGTGAATATGCAGATAGGGTTATGGTTCTATATGCAGGCAGGATTATGGAAATGGGTTCAACTGAGGAAATTTTTAAAAATCCTTTACATCCTTATACTAAAGCTCTTTTGAACTGTTTGCCCAGAGAAGGCAAAAAAATAGAAGGAATTCCTGGAAATATTCCAGACCTTAAAAATTTGCCAGAAGGATGCGTGTTTTACCCAAGATGTAGCTATAAAAGAAATGACTGTATAACTGAGCCGCTGTATCTTCATGAAGTAACCTCTGGACATATGGTCAGGTGTTTGTTGCATTGATTTTCTATTTCTGCCTTGACATAAAATCTTCTAAACAAAGTTTATGAATTTCTTCTGTTACAAATGTTTGTCTGAGCATCTTACCTTCTACCATATAAATTACCATTTCTGCAATATTTGTTGCATGATCTGATATTCTCTCAAGATATTTCGCTATAAACATTCTTTTAAGGGCAAGAGGAATAATATCTGGATTTTTTATCATAAGTCCAAATAGTTCATTATGATCATTTTTCAATAATTCATCAACCTGGTCATCTCTTTTAATAACTTCATAACATAAATCCACATCTTCTTTTACAAAAGCATCAATAGCATCCTCAACCATGCTTTCGGTTATATCAGCCATTTTAGGAATATTCACAAAGGGTTTTAAAAAAGGCTCCTGTGCAAGTTCAATTGCTCTTTCTGCGATATTCACTGCTAAATCTCCCATACGTTCAAGGTCTGTGCATATCTTCATTGCAGTGGTTATAAATCTCAAATCCTTAGCCATAGGCTGCTTTAGTGCAATGAGTCTAATACATTCTTCATTTATATCAACTTCAAGACCATTAATAAGATTGTCTCTTGATATAACCTGTTTAGCACATTCGTTGTCTCTTTCTATCAGTGCTTTAACTGCCTTTCTTATTCCTTCCTCTACAAGACATCCAAGTATTAATATCTTTTCTTTTAATTTTCTTAGTTCATTATCTAAAATTCCCATTCTTGCCTCCTTACCATCTTTTGCTATTATAACAATTTTAGGATTGAATTCTATATTTAACCATAAAAAATATACAATCAAACAACTGATATTCAAAAAACAAATTTGTAACAAAAATTTAACATCATTTTAATTTTCTGTAACATTGAAATTCTATACTATAGTTAAAGATTAAAAATTTTTCAAAGGAGGACTTATGGGACGTTTAAAAAGTGTAGTTTTAAGTAAGTTTCTTATTGTAATTGCAGTAATGTTTATTCTATTATGCTTCAATCAATCTCTGCTGAAATGCTCAATGGAGCAGGAGCAACATTTCCTTATCCACTTTACTCAAGCTGGGCTAATGATTATCACAAAGCCACAGGCATTAAGGTTAATTATCAGTCAATTGGTTCTGGCGGAGGTATAAGACAGATTACAGAGAGAACAGTTCATTTTGGTGCCTCTGATATGCCACTTAAGCCTGAAGAACCTGAAAAGTCTGGACTTCTTCAGTTTCCTGCTGTAAGATGTTAATAAATCAGTTATAAAATTCTTTGACTGGGCATTCAAAAATGGTGATAACACTGCAAAAAAGCTTGATTATGTTCCTTTGCCAAAAAATGTAAAGGACGAAATAA
>FMJZ01013242.1_pt1 | contig 26098 bp, 16 predicted proteins | sample 1987881 | NCBI WGS metagenome assembly FMJZ01 (sample SAMEA4378227, study PRJEB15110) | soil metagenome | biome: soil; feature: Field; material: Soil | place: India | collected 2015-03-11 | depth 0 m
GTACCCCCATACTTTTCTTTCAAAATTACAGCTTCTTCAATTGCATGCTCATCGCTTTCATTGAGTTTCATTCTTAACCATTCAGTGTCTAAAGATTTTCCATCTTCAGCGATAGTTAATTCTTCCACAATATCGGGAACCATTTTTAAGAACACAATCAAATTCATTTTACAGCCTCACTTTTGTTTTTAATCTATAAAAAATTTATTTCAATTTTAATAACTAAAAGATATTTGTTTAACTGCTTTTTCTTTGCTTAAGGCATTTAAAATAAAAGATTCAGCTTTGTTGCTATCGGGCTCGTTTTGCAAGCCCATAATTGTAATCGTTCCCGAATCAGAATCCCCTTTTACATCAACATCGAAGCCTCTAGTAGTGGGATTTAAGAAAAGAATCAACTTAACTTTTGCTTCGAGGTGTAAATTTTTCAAAACTTGTATTTTTTCCGGGGTTGAATTAAAATCTACGTGTCCCGAAATATCTTTTACGATTTTAACTGCTGTATCAATGTCTATTATATCAAAATTAATCACGATGTCGTAATATTTTGGTTCTTCTAAGTTCACCCCGTAGAGAAAGCATGACCATTGTTTTCTTCTTTCATCGATCAATTTTATGTAGTCAATTGCTTGCTCAAAGCTAAAGTGAGGATGATTTTGTTGAACGATTTTTGCGCGTTTTTCCAAGGATTGAATCACTCTGATTTTTAAGACGAATGGTACTCCAGTAAGAAGATAGTGGCCCAAGTGACCTTCGTAAATGGAACTTCCTTGAGAAAGAAGGTCGAGAAGGGCAACTTGGAAGCTCAACAAGTAATGCTTGCGTTTGTAAAATTGTTTTTCCCAGAGTCCCGGGGCTCGATCGATAAAAGATATGTCGGTAAATCCAGTTTCGTCAATTGAATATTTTTGGGCCTCTTCGATGACATTTTCCCTTGTGTAAAGGGGATATCCTAATTCAGTAGATAAACGCTTTGCAAGAAGTTCGGCTCCCCATAATGTCCCGCGAGATATTGTTATAAATTGCATATACTATCTCCATAATTTTTCAATTAATTAAATTACACATATCAAATTTACAATTATGATTTAATAAAAATAATCATCGCTGAAATTGTTTCGGAAATTTGTATTCAATCTGTTGTTATTTGGCCTTAAGTAAGTTTATTTATTCAATAAATTATTGCTTTTACAATGTATTAATATATTATAAAATTTATAAACTTAAGTATAATTTGTGACAATTTTGGTCACAAATCCATGAATTAAGATGTTTTTTGGATATTAACTTCCTGTTGTGATTAGTTTGATAGGTTTGATGTTTCTGAAACCAACTGTGAACTTACTTTTTTAAAATAAAATAAGGAGGGCTGTCAATCAAACAGCCCTCTAGTGTAATCATAAATTTTGAAGATATGTTCTAAAAAGGGAAGCTATCCTTTAATTTTCAAAATGGTAACAATTTTAGTATTGTTTAATTTTACCGTTAGAATATAAGTTCCGACACTCAACCCGTCTAGTTGTAATTTATGTTCAAAAATACCAGAGGTTATCCTACCCAAGTTATCAAAAATGATAGTTCTTCCAAGCAAATCCTCAACGTGAATTATCATATTACCTTCTTGAGGTAAATTGCATTTTATGTTGATAAAGTTTGTAGCAGGATTTGGGAAAACCTGAAGATTAAACCCTTCGATAAGGGGATTGTTTTCCAAACTAGCATATAGGGTGCTAACCTCGAATGAAGATTTTTCTGCTTCGATATTTCCAGTATTGTCAACAGCAATTGAGTAAAACTTATAAATGCTGTCTGGTTCAAGTCTTAAATATATTTCATCTGTAGTCATAGTAGTAAGAGGGAAATATGTACCATCATTGACCGAAACAAATATCGTTCGATAGTTAACTCCACTTCCGTTATCTGTTGCTGTTCCAGTAATACGATAAGTGTTTGGTTCGCCGTAACTGATTTTATAGATATTTTTTAGGCGACTCATAGGTGGAACTAAATCGAGCTTGTTTGAATAAACGTTTGTAAAGATGGGTTGATTTAAATCGAACACGATAACAGCTTGATTGTCAATTTTTGTGTCGTGTGGTAAATTTTTTTTCAAATTAATAGAAAATTGCACAAAGCCTTCACCTTCGGGGGGGGTTACATTTGGTGGAAGGAAACCCCCATCTGGATCTTGGGGCAAGTCGAATGAAATAGTATCTAAGGTCATAAAATGCCACCGAATAATTCCTGTTGCTGTATCAAAGGAACCATTGATTCTAAGGTTATTTGGATTTTTAGGTCTCAGAGGAACATCGAGAGTAAATTCCTTTAAATTTGGAAGAGGAGTAATATGGTTGTCTGCCCAGTTTATTTTTCCAAAAGAAAATGATTTAAAATCGAATAAATTTGGGCTAAGTGTATCGACAATTATCACTTCTTGTGCTGGTGCTGAAGCTGTCTTAAGGTTTTCGAAGTAAATTGTATAGGTGAAGCCAATTTGGTCAGTAATATAATTTGGATTTCCATAACCTTTTGGACCAACTATTTCATTTGGATCTAATGAATAAACGGTACGAATTTTTGTTTCGCTTCTTGGTTCATTTTTATATCTTTCTCTACAGTCTTTATCAGTAAGGTAGTTTTTCTTAACGTCATTAATAAGTGTAATTATTTGAATTGCAATTGAATAGGCCTTGAGTGGTCCTACGAAATCTTTTAAGCAATTGACAAGCAAAATGGATAGGTCAAGAGCTTGATTGCCCCAGCTGAATATTGTTTCCTTCCATGATTTTGGTCGGTTGTAACTAGGGTCTGGTTTTGGTAAACCAGATTCCCAAAGATATGGTTCTAAGTAATTGCTCCAGAATTGATTAATACATCCAATAATTGGAGCGTTTTGCAACCCTATATCAATTAACCCGTCTTTTATTCCTTTCAGAATAGCAAGCCGGATGCACCATTCGACCCTTTCGTCCAAAGGGGACATAAAATAAGGTCCAGTTGTCCAAGTAAAGATTTGAATATCATCCTTAGTTTTTAGGTTTACCTTCATTGAACCATTAAAATTTGAAGGTATTCTTGGAATGTAAAAGTAATAAACTCTACCATTGAATGGTTCATTAAATAAGTTATTAATGCTAAAATGGTTAGGTAGGGTTTTCCAATATTTAATATAATTTGTATCGTTTAGTAGAATAGGATTTTGGTTAAGTATTAACTCGGGGAATTCCACTTCGAGATCAGCACTTTCAGATAGAACAATGATAATAGGTACACCAATTGCATCTACATTGCCACGATTACCAAAGTTTAGTGTATAAGTTTGCCACCTCGAAAATAGGATTCTGTCTCTTCCAGTAATCGTTACAAATGGGTCTGGTTTTGTTCCTTGTTCGATTGTAAAAGATTTTTCCAATTTGTATACATTACCTTTAAATTCTGCGATTACATCATAAACCCCTATTTGTTTATCCCGTAGGTCAAATACACATTTTAAAGCATCAAGTTTATAATGTTGTACAAATTTTGGCTCAATTTTATTCCCAGCCTTGTTCTGAATGTATATTTTTGTTTTTTCATCAAAGCCAGCGCCATAAATGAAAAGTGTTGCTTCCCCAGTATTTCCAGCAGATTTTGGTTCAATTTCCCTCAAACCATAAACTAAAGCTTGTTTGCAAGCTGTGTCGCTACCCAACTTATTTGTGGCAATTAGGCAAACCTCGTATACTCCGGGTGTTTTATAAGTATGAGTAGGGTGAATTGCAAGCGAGTTTGTTCCATCACCAAAATTCCATCTGTATTGGGTTCCGAAAATTGTTTGGTTAGTAAAATTAAAAGTGTTGATAGTATTGTAGTAAGTAAAATCAGCCTCGGGCAGAAATTTCTTTGTGTAAACTACACTCCATAAACCAGCTGTATCTAAAAATTGAATATTAACAGTTTCTGCATTATCCGTGGGCATATCCAAAATTGCATTGATATGGGACAATTTTTGGGGTTCTCCCAATTTCACAAACTTTGCTTCAGCAATATTTTGGTTAAACCAAAATTGGTAACCGACAATCTTGTTATCTGCCAACTTCCCTTTCCCAGCTTTAAATATTAAGTAGGAAAAGGAGTTAGAAAACAAACCCGTATTGTCTTTAAAAATAAAGCTTATTCGGTGAAACCCATCTGGAATGTTAGAAATATTCAAGTCTTCGACGATATTTTTTTCACTTTTTATTGCAAAAGATTTATGATTTTGATAGTCGTTATCTATCCAATACAAACATTCAACTACTTTTCGAATTGTATCGCTTGAGTTTTGTGTTTTAAAAAACAGCGTTGAATAGGTCGAACTCCATCTTCCTTGATTATCTTTAAATCTAATATTGAGCCAGTTAAAACCAAAGCTAATTTGTTGTAAATCCAATTTAGTTTGTAAATTTAAGTACGAAGTAGGGGAAACTTGCACTAAATTCTTAGAAGCATAATTATTGTTTATCCAAAATTCATATTCAATGATTTTAGATTGAGAAAAGATGGAGGTTGTGCAAAGAATAAAAAATAATAAAAGTTTTGACCATTTCATTGTTTCATCTCCTATTTCTCTTGGGCTTCGACCTCAAATTCGATTTTAAGTTTGCCCTCGGGGTTTGTTATCGAGCTTACTTTTGCTTTCTTTATTTGCGGGTTTATTGGTAGTCCATAGTCTTTAAATGGTTCATTTGTGCCGTAAATTCCAACTTGTGTTCCGTCTGTACCCTTTATTAGACTAATTGCATATGGTTTTAAGTGGAAGTCGTGCTTGGTAAAGTCAATTTCGCTATTATCATAGTTAATCAACACACTTTCTAATTGCATTGATACATTTCCTTCGTTTCTTGTTACACCACGAGTTGGAAATTCTTGGGTTTCAAAACAATAAATGTTGTTTAAATACTGGATTCCTGTAGCTTCATTCGAAGTATGCCTAAATCTCCTTGTAAAAATATTGTTCTCAAAAATTACATTTTTAAGGTAATTGAAACCTGCATCATTAGGGGTGGTTGGGCAGATAAGTAAACAATTACTCATTCTTACATTATTCCCGTAGTTTATTATATGATATGCGGGTTTTAATATGCACTTTTTCACAGTGACGCTTTTAGCGTAGCCAAGATTTAACGATCCGAAAAAAATGCATTCATTAATTGTTAAGTTCGAATAACTATTTTGGCTATTCCAACCACCTGGCCCAGAATAGAAAGAACCATTTACCAAACATCTTGAAATAGTGAAATTGTTAACTTCTGCGGGTGCATTTTTACCAAAGAAGATTGAACCATTAAAGTAGATACCTTGAAGGGAGCCTCCGGATGCACCACTTTCGAAGTAAATGTCTCCATTCCAATAAGTAACAAATTCAGTCCCAGAAAAAGCATAATTATACCTTGCACCTATAATGTGCACAGATTTGTTAATAATTATATTATTAACGTTGTAGAGTCCCGCCGGAGCATAAATTATATCTCCATTGTTTGCAAGTGAAAGAGCTGAGTCGATTGAATTTGCAATTTTTGTAGTTCCATTGGAAGAGACAACCGTGTAAAATGGTTGGCTTGATAACTCCATCGCCAAAAGGAAAATAAATAAAATAAATAGTGCTTTCATAGAACCTCCAAAATATTATTGGTAAAAAAATTGTTAAAAAACTACACATGATTAAATACTATAAATGTTGCGTTTTTCATACTTTACTTAAGTTAACAATATTTTTGATTTCTAATACATCAAATTTTTTTAACAAAGGCTGTAAACATAGAAGGATAGGGAAAGGTTTGAAGTATTAAATTCAAAAATAAAGTTAAATTTTTCAATAAAAATGCTCAGTAATTAAAAAAAATAACTTAGTAATATTTTTTTAAAAAACAATAGTAAATTTTGAAAAAATGTAAAAAAGTTTTTTTCTATGGGTTGGAATAATTTTAGTTTTTAGAGAATATTTCCATAAGTTCTGTAGTTTGCTCCAAATTGGAATGAAATCACCCCAGGGGGTAAAGTACAAGCTCCTTTGTTAACATTCCTAACTGTCGTTCTTTTTTAAAGGAGTTATCTTAAGGTTGATTAGGTGTTCTTTCGCTAACCATAAGCGGGAAATACATTTTTGCTGGAACATTGGGTAATGGGGTTTTCCGTTCCAAGTTACCTGATTAGGGTAGATCTGGATTAATAAACGAAAGTGAGGAGAATAAATACTGTACTGTATACTCTCACTGTTTCTGGTGCCATTACCATTATGCGACAGTATTAGCCCCTATTGAAATCATCATAGCAAACCAACTTTGTCAGACTGTGTACAGAAGCTTTATGGATTCTAGCAAGGAAACGGTAGATATACCATTTTCCATTTATTCTGCAGAGACTTATAATGTAAAAATCGCTAATAAAGGAGGAAAAAACCAAAAACATAGATTTGTAAAAGGTAAATATAAGAAAAAGCAGGTATGTTAGAAGAAGAAGGCAAAAAGTCTCTGAGTTTGATCTTTAAATTAAATGTAATAAATTTAACATTAAATAAATTTTTTCATTTCAAGTGAATTTTAAAACTTATTTTGTTAATTTGTTAATTTTTTGAGGTAATTTTGAAAAAGTTATTCAAGAAAGTTGCTTCCCTTTTAGCAACTTTAATTTTATTTAATTTTTTATCCTGTGATTTTTTCAAAAGGGATAATCCCGTTGGCCCTAGTGGAGATGGAAAAATTCGCTTTGGAGACGAAGTTGTATTATTTAATACTGTTTCCTCATCTGGCTCTACGATCGTTGTTAATTCAAATAATTCAGTGCTTAATGGAATGAAAATTGAAATTCCAATCAATTGCTTTTCTGGTACAAGGAAATTTGTTATTAGTTCTTTCGAAATTAAAGGTCATAATTTTGGAAAACTGTTGAAGCCTATTTCACCTATGGTTAAAATTTTTAGTAATGGTGGATATGCTGATGGAATCTTTGAAGTGAAAGTACCCATTAAAATCGAAAAAGGTTCTTTCCCATTAGTTTTTATTTATGATGACAAAAGTGAAAAGTTAGAGCCCTTACCAATTCAGAGTTTTGATGAAAATTCTGTTACATTTACAACACGTCATTTTAATACTTCCAATTTGTTCCCAAAAAATTCAACCGGTAAGAACCCAATAATACAGTCGGATGAAGGTTATTCTTTAATTTTTGTAAGCTCTATGCAAGAATCATTAATAAATCAAACCCCGACAATTTCGTCGGGATTTAAACCCGGTATTGATGATTGGGAATTTCCTAATTATGGTTCATATATTGCTCCATCTGGTCATTGTTCAGGTCAAAATATGGCAGCTTTTTGGTATTTTTATGAAAAGAAACTAAAAGGCTCGCCAGGACTATTCAATTTAATGAGCAAAGTAAATAATATTTGGCAAGAGAATAATAGAGGATATAGATTTTGTTCTGTTATTCATAGGGATTTGTCTTGGGAAGGAACCTTTATAAATTTTTTTGAAAAATATATAGATAAGGAACAAAGTCTGGATAAGTTAAAATTTTATACGATAGCGGGTGCTATGTTAATAACAGGCGAACCACAAGGTATTGGAATCTATAGAGTAACTGGTCAGGATAATAATGGAAATTTAACATATGCTGGTCACGACTTGATTTGTTACCAAATAGAACCTATTAATGGCAAACTTTATATTTCAGATCCAAATTATCCCGCAGAGAGTAAATTTATTTATTATAAAGATGGTAAATTCGAACCATATCAAGCAAGCTTAAATGCAAGTCTTCCAAATAATAATTATCCATTTGTAACATATTACGCTAAAACAGCCTATATTGAATGGGATAAAATTGCAACTCGTTGGAAAGAGGTTGAAGATTACAAAATAGGAAATAATCGTTTTCCAGGTTATAATATTGTTTCGCCTGATTTTGGTGGATTTGATATACCCGAAGAGTTAAATTACGATGTAGATACATTAAATATTAGAGTTGAAGCTCCAGGATTAGAAGTGGGATATAAAGTAAATAATATTATGTATGCTCGCATTACATTATTTAATGAAGATGGCTTAAAAATCTCCAATCCACACTATAATTTGAAATTATTTTTTCCAAATCCTGGAACTTACACTTGCGGCTTGTTAATTGAAGGTTTTAAGAGTAATTATAAAGATGTAGACAACAATTATATACCTAAGTATGTCGATTTCAAATGGATAACTATCAACTATAGTAAATATAAAGTTAAGATTATTCCAGGGTCAATGAAAGGGGAACCAAATATCGAATATACTTGGAACCTTGATGTTACCAGCATACCTAAAGATTTAAAATACTATATAATTTGGAAATTCGGAGATAATAATGAAGCCAGAATAAATAACGAAAACTTTGTAAAATATAAATATTCAAGCCCAGGAACATATAAATTAAAAGCTGAGCTTTATGATTTAAATTCGAATAAACTTGTGGGAAAGGACAGTGCTACTGCTGAAATTATTCCAAGCGAAAGCATTTATCCTAAATTTGGACCTCAAGGACAAACTGTGAGAATTGCAGGAAAAGATTATAAAAATCCAAATTATTCCGAAATTAATTTAACACTTCATTGGGATAAAGACCCTACAAATCACACTTATAGAGCACTTCTAACTAAAGTTATAGATGATAATACACTAGAAGCTGTGGTGAATGATGATAATAGATATACAATAGGTAAAGTTTACTTAAAAGTTAGAAAGTACAATTCGAGCCAAATGAAATATGAATGGGAGGGACCTTGGGAGTATGAAATTGTAAAGCTTCAAGTTAACGAAATAAAACCTGATACAATAAGGACAGGAAGTATTGTTACAATAAAAGGTAAAAATTTCGGCTTGTATCATCCATCTGATAATGTTTTTATGAGTTTAACTCAAGCAAAAAGGATTCTATCTTGGACTAATGAGGAAATTGTTTTTGAAGCTCCTGAATTAAGTTCTAGTAGTAATCATTATATCTATATTGGTAAAAGTTGTTATACTAATGAAAATAACCTATTTTGTGTAAATCACGAAATTGGACAAAAATATTGGGAACCCCTTCCCTCTGATGTTATTAACTTATTAGCCAAGGCTTCAAAAGAAGGAGAGGGATTTTTTCAGGGTAACTTTAATATTACTATTACTTATTATGACTCACAAGGAAAAGTAACGGGTAAAAGCGAAAGCGAGCACCAAATTTTCGAATCATTATTTAATAAAGAAACTTCAAATAGTTTTACTGCTAGTGGGGAGAATTTCGAAGCAACTGTTTGGAAAAATCCTTATGGCAAACTTATTTATTCCGGTAAAGTGTCCAAGGATGGAAAATTGCTCGAAAATGCGACAATTATTAGATATGATGAAAATAGCAAGGTGATATTTAAAGTATCCTTTAAAAATTTGCCTCTTATAAGAATTGATAAGACTGAACCTCGTGCTTCTTGGAAATATGCTGTGTCTTCCAATGCAACTCCATACATTACAGAATTTTATTATGCTGTGTATTTGAAAGATGGTACATTGCAATATGATGCAGTAATGAAAGATTGTAGGAACATTTCCTTTGATTTAAACTTTTATTATAAGAAGGAATAAAACAATTTCTTCCTTGTAAAACTTTTGATTAGTTAAACACCCTATTCCTCTTTAAATCAGAGGTTGATGGGTGTTTCTATTTAAAAAGAAAAGGTGAGTAAACTAATGAATTTGAAAATTCAAATGTTAATTTGAGGGTATTTCTAATTTATTATACGTTTCGTATATTTTCAATAAAACTATATATGAGGAAAAAATGATAGACAAATGTCCAAAGTGTTCATCGAAAAAATTTGTAAAACATGGCAAAATAAATAATGTTTAATGAAATTATTTTAAAGGTTGAAAATATTTTTTTGTACCAAAATTGGTAAATCTTAAGAAAAATATTATAACGGTAGGACATTACAATTATATTTAGAAGGAATGGGATTTAGAGCAATAGAAAGAATTATCGATATAAGCAATGTAACAGTTTTAAATTGGATAAAAAAATACGGTAATAATCTTTAACCCATAAGATTGGTTCAGCAAAGGATGCAATAGTAGAGGTAGATGAGTTTTGCAGTTTTGTAGGATCAAAAAAACGAATGTGGCCTGGATTGATGTTGAGCGGAATAATGGAAAAATCTTGGGTTTTGAAGTAGGAAATAGAAGCGATTTGACATGTGATAAATTGTATAAGAAATTAGTAAGTTATAAAATCAAGTTATTTTGTACTGATAATTTGGAGGTTTATAAAGTAGTAATGCTTAAAGATAAGCAAATAATAAGTAAAACTGAAACATCGTAAATTGAAGGTATCAACAACATGACTAGGTGTTAACTAGCAAGATTTAAAAGAAAATCACATGTTTATCAAAAGTCTATTGATAATATTATTTGTTCTTTGATTCTTTTATTTAATAAAAGAAATTTTAAATGTATATTAATTTAGAATAATTGCAATGATTAAACTAATCTTAATGCATATCAGAAAAACTTGCTCTAATTCAGTGCAAAGTATCAATTCTAAAATTAATCGAATTAAGGATGATTTCATTTTACCTATTTACTAATAAATTTATACTTCTCAACCTAGTACTGAAGATATTTGTTATTTTCGTATTGAACTTAATTTCTTTGAGTTTCAATCAAGCCTTTAAAGGTATAAGTTTTCATCTTTCTTTAAATTTATTAATATCCTGGATATCTTTGCCACCATTCATCATCACAGTTAAAAGCACTGCTCTTACAACCTATGCTTAGGACAGTTGAAATTTCTTCAACGATTTCATGGTATTTTAGATGGTGGTTCCATTTTTCATGAATTTGTTCCAATCCGTTTATTAGACCTAGAATGTTTCCTGTTATAGAGCCAGTGCTGTCAGAATCTCCACTATGATTTATTGAAGCAAGAATTCCACTTTTAAAATCTTTAGTGTAAACTAAAGAACAAAAAATTGAAATTGCAAGTGCTTCTTCTCCAGTCCACCACAAACCGATACACTCAATAAGCTTTGAACACAATTTTATTTCAAGATTTTCTTTATTGGTTTGTTTAGCTAATTCAATAACATTTTCAACGATAGTAAGGGTTTCTTCATTATGTTAATACCTCTTTAAAATTAGCAAGGAACTTTCAATTGTCTTTTCAATAGTTTCTCCTTGAAATATAAAGGAAATTAGAGAAGCAAATAATCCTGAAGATAAATACCCAGAAGGATTCCCATGAGTTAAAGCTGCAATTTGAGAAGCAATTTCAAAAGAAAATTCAGGATCATTATTAAACAACAAACCAACGGGAGCAACTCGCATTACCCCGCCACTTCCTTTGCTATTGTTAATTGGTTTATCAATAGTACCAGCAACACCACTTCAAAAAGCTGATATACAAGTATTTCCAGGTGATCTACTTTTGTAAAGTTCCTTTCTTTTTACTAGCCACCCATTTTTAATATCGTAAAATTCTTGAGTAATTTTAGTTTTATCAATTGAATACCCTAGAGTGTATACTCATCTGAGATAAGAATTATAGTTAATTACTATTGTAGCTCTTCCAATACCTTTTAACACTGCCCTGTGATAAGCTCGCAATAATCCCTCTGCCTTAAAAAGGGTCATTTGTGTATCGTCAGAAAATTCACCGTAACCATCCAAGTATTCCACATAATCGGTAACTCCAGAGTTACCGTACTTTTTTAAATTTTCATCTATAGACTAAAATTCAATAGGTGCACCTAATGCATCTCCAATAGTTCCTCCAAGTAGGCAACTAATATACTTATCTTTGATTTTCGTTTTCATTCCCATTTTCAAAACTAGTTTGTTAGTAAGAATGAGATACCAATTATTCAGTTTATTGTTTTGCAGATGAATATTTTGGATTATTTCCATGGATGTTTCGTTTCGTGTATCTACAATTTGATTTGTAATTCTTGCATAAATTTTTTGTTAACAATATATTACTTATTATCTTTATTTTTAATTTCAAAAGGCTTGATTTTTTCTCAAAACCACGTTTATTGATTAAAGTATCATCTTTCTTACAAATTTTCGACTAAATTTTCAAAATTGAGAAAGAACTTGTTCAAAAGACTTGCTTGTTGTTTTTGAAAGCAAGCAGGTTTTCAGACAAACTTTTTAAAGCTTCCAAATTTGTGTTTTGTATCATAATCCTGCTGATTTGAAAGCTAATTATATTTATTTCTGTATACTGGGAAAACGTCAGGATTAATTTTTGTAACGTCGCAAAATGACTTTAATGCATTATTACTGTTTTCTTCCATATTAATACTTGGTTTGTAAAAACATTTGTTTCGAATTATGTTTAAGCGGCTTAAGGATCTATCAAAAATAAGTATTATTGAAATTCTTTTAGAGTCTTTCACATTTTCAATAATTTTGTCAAACACGATTAAGAATTTTCTCATTTCAAAAAGCGGATTTCTTATTTTAAGTTATTTTTTCGAAATGTAATTCCTTATAATAAATTAGCGAGACAAAATCAGAATAGATTTCAAGTATTTGATCCGCAAAAGGTTCACCTTTACTTAATAAAGAAATAAAAGTAGACCTCTTTAATGGTATTATTCATAGTATCTTATAAAATTTTAGAAATAATTTGCTGAAAACCTAATTCAAAATATTCTTTTTCAAATATTTCCATAGCTGATATGTCCTTTGTTTTTTAAATGTTACCCATAAATGAATTTAATCTCTGTTTTTTTGATAATATCTGTGATAATATCTGACCACTCTAAGGCTATAACCTCAATGTTCCCATTTTCATATATTTAATAAATGTTAGAATTCCTGGTTATACTTTTTGGGGTAGCTTTGTAAAGTCTTATATCGCTCCAGAATAATCTTGGTTTTCTAGTTTAAAATTGCCACTAACAAAATATTCCTCTGCTGTTTGCGAAAACGACCGATTGGTCATTATTGTTAATAATACAAATAGTAAAGAAATTATTTTTTTTATAACAACTTCGTTAAATAATATTCCGGTGTTTCTTTAAATTCTTGTTACTACACTTTAAATCATACATTTGAATTAAGGTTGTTTCCCAGTAGTTAATATACAAAAAAATAAATTTGTATTTGATTGTAAAAAATTTAATTTTAAAAAATAAATTTATAAAAATTGTACAATCTCAATTTATTTCAAGATTGAGTTCAGGATTCAAAATACCAAGGAACTTTTATATTAGTATTCAATATCAAAAATTTCTTTTAACATTCTCCGTGACTCGTCAAAACCTAAATCTGCAGCTTTATTCCAGTCGGAAATACATAATTCCATTTTATTTTGCATAGGATAAGCATTCCAACGATTGTAATACGCTTCAGCATACTGCGTTTTATCGCAATAGCAGTTGAATAGTCTTTTATGGCTAAAACATAAATAAAGAAAGTGAAATAAAGTTGGTTTGTGAAAACTATTTGTGGAGATGGCGGGAGTTGAACCCGCGTCCGAAGTGTTTCAACTGCAGTGTCTACATACATAGTCGCTCTTTATTGCTTCGTCTTTACGCGAACCGAGCGACAGGTTTCGTAAAGACTATCGGTTGTATTTGTCGCAAATGAACCAACCGAAAAATTCATTTGCCAGCCTATTTATTTGCGACACCCTTCCGAAAACCAATAGGCAAATCTTCGGTCGGATGGGCTACCGATTAATTAGGCAGCCAAAGCGTAATTGCTTTCGGCATTTTTGTTTTGCCGTTTGAATTTACGTGCTGCCCCGGCAAAGCACGGTATGCCACTGCAAGTTTCCTTCACCCCGTCGAAGCCATTTCATCCCCTCAAAGAACCATCTTTTCATACGATTGATTTTTCGTTTTATTTTTAATTTTGATTTTATTTTCTTTGAGTGATGGAAGAAACTAAATTTAAATTTAAACTTTTGATTTTTATTGTTACTTTATTTTGCTTTGTTTTTATTGGTAGGCTTGCATATTTGCAAATTTTGAAAGGAAGTGTATACAAGATTAAGTCTGAAACCCAGGCAATAAAAACCCAAATTGTTTATCCATTCAGAGGAAATATTTACGATAGGGATGGAAATCTTCTGGTTTACAACGTTCCATCATTTTCTTTGCAAATTTTTACTGAGAACTTCAGACTTGATAGAGCAAAGCTATTGGGAAAAATTCTTGGTACCGATAGCTTAGGATTATATAACATTATATTTCAAAATATTTTAAACTATACGTATGGCGATGTGAAGATACTTAGAGACTTGGATTACGAAACAGTCCAAAGAATTCAAGAAAATTACCATTTGCTTCCTGGTGTAGAAATAGTTGTGGAATCGAAAAGAATGTATAACCTAAATGTAAAGTCTTCTCATGTTATTGGTTATATACAAGAAGTTTCTCCAGATGAGCTTAAAAAAGAATCATATTACAATCTTGGAGATTTTATAGGAAAATCAGGAATTGAAAGGTACTACGAAATGGAATTGCGTGGACAAAAGGGGAGAAGATATGTTGGAATTTTGGGGACTGGTTACAAGACCGAGAAATTTAACGAGGGAAAATCGGATATCCCAGTTAAAAATGGCGACGATTTGTTTCTTACAATTGACTTTAAATTGCAAGCCAAAGCTGAAGAACTTTTGGAAGGTAAACGCGGTGCTTGCGTGGCAATAGACCCAAATAATGGAGAAATTTTAGCTTTGGTTAGCAAGCCCGATTATGACGTAACTCAATTAAGTGGCAAAGATTTTAAAAATAGTTACTTTATTTTACAAAACAATAAAGATAAACCCTTGTTAAATCGAGTAATACAAGCACGATATCCACCGGGTTCTACTTGGAAACCGTTAATGGCTATTGCTGGATTGGAAGAGGGAGTAATTAATGAGAATACTACATTTTTTTGCAATGGTGAATTGATTTTTGGGGATAGACCTTTTGGTTGCCACGGGGCCCACGGAAATGTCAATGTTGTTAGGGCAATACAAGTTTCTTGTAATGTATTTTTTTATCAGCTTGCATTGAAGTTGCAATTGGAAAGGATTTCAAAATGGGGCACTCTATTTGGCTTTGGTAGCAAATCTGGAATTGATTTACCCTTTGAGAATTCTGGTGTTTTTCCGACATTAGATTACGTCAAGAAAAAGTTTGGTAGCTTAGATAGAGCTCCAAAAGGTTTGCTTTTAAATTATGGGATTGGACAAGGTGAAATTGCTGTTACACCTCTTCAAATGGCTGTGTATACTGCTGCTATAGCAAATGGTGGAACAATACATACGCCTCACGTTGTTCGCTCAATACGAAATAGTCTTCTGAATCAAACAGTAATGCTCAAGGTCGACAGAAAAAAAATTGATATAAAACCCGAGACAATTGGAGTAATAAAAAAAGCAATGTATGATGTTGTTAACATTCCTGGTGGAACAGCCTTTGGTATTAAAATACCCGGATTAGACGTATGTGGAAAAACTGGTACAGCTCAAGCATCCCAGCCTGGTCAACGCGATCACTCGTGGTTTGTTTGTTTTGCACCAAAAGATAACCCCCAAATTGCATTAGCAATAATTGTCGAGAATGCAGGCTTTGGTGCTGCAGTTGCTGCACCCTTAGCAAGAGAGTTGCTAAAAGAGTTTTTTGGTATAAAGGAATTTAGTGTTCAACTTGATTCCTTAAAATTTATGCCTGATTAATCTTATTTAATTAACATTTTTATTAACTTTTGTAACATTTTCTACGACTTAGTGTTTTTGTTTCTTTAATTATTGGAGGTAATAAAATGAAGAAGCTTTTTTTCACTATTGCAACTTTCTCAATACTTTTCGGTTTCTTTTCTTGCAGTGATACCACAAATCAAGTTTCTGAAGAAAATAAAATTAAGGGTGTGCTTGTTGATGAACAAGATATCCCCGTTCCAAATGCAGTTATTTACATAATTCGGGTTTCCCAGGGTAAAACAAATATCCTTGTAAATGAAGAAATAGTTGCATCAGATACTACCGATGATGATGGTAATTTCGAGTTTAGTAACTTGCCATCACCATTAGGAAATTTAAAAATCAAGATTTATCACCGAGATTTTAAAATTTTTGAGGATAATATTTTAACATTATTAGAGAAGCAACCCAGAAATAAACTTCGTTTTAGATTGCAGCACAATGATGATTGCTGTGGGAAAATAATAATCCGTACTATAGGACATGATTCAAGTGCTTTAAAAGAAGTAGAAGTAAGGTTGAACCGAGGACGCGAAAAGGTAAAGAAATCATATACAAATAATGATGGTATTGTTATTTTCGAAAGAGTTTGTGCTGATAATTATTGGGTGCGAATAGCCAAGGAAGGGTATCAAGTCGTAGAAAGGGAATTTTCTCTATCTAATTGCGATACTTTAGAGTATACTTTCGTATTGAGCAGAAAGGAACAAGATACTTGCTGCAAAGGAATTATTGGCGTGGAAGTCAAAAATCAAAACAATGAATTTTTAAATGGTTCAATAGTTAAGTTGAGAAAAAATAGTACTTTGCTTACAACTTTGACTATTAAAGAAAACAGTCCAGTTTTCTTCCGTGAGCTTTGTCCTGGTACTTACAGTCTTTTGATTTTAAAGGATGGGTATAAAGCGGTAGAACGTAACGTTACGATAGGATGTAATGACTCAACTTTTATATCAATTCAGACGGAAGAGGATACTTGTTGCAACAGTATTTTAAGGGTTTTCGTTATAAATTCTGAAGGACAACCTATAAATCAAGCAAAGGTTGCTTTGTGGAAATCCGGAACGAAACTGGGGTTTTATTTAACAAATGACAGTGGACTTGTTATCTTGAGAAACCTATGTAAAGGAGTTTATGAATTTAGTGTTCAAAAAGAAGGTTTCAAGAGTATTGAATTTTCAGTGGAAGTTGGTTGTAACGAAGAAAAGGAAGTTACTAAACAACTCCAAGCTTCTGAAAAAGATACCTGTTGTAATGGATTTATTAAAATTTTTGTAAAAAATAACGAAGAGCAGCCACTAAATCAGGCCATTGTAAGTATCTGGAAAGATGGCAAAAAATTGAGCTATTATACCACAAACAGCGAAGGGTATGTGATTTTCCAAAAACTTTGTCCAGGGAAATATTCCTTTGATATTAAAATGGAAGGATACAAACCAATAGAATTCTTTGTTGAATTAGGTTGTAACGAAGAAAAAGAAATAACAAAGCTCTTGCAAAGGCTGGAAAGCGATTCCTGCTGCTACGGAGTTTTGATTATTAGGGTTAAAGATAAAACCAACGAGACAGCAATAAATGGTGCTGGTGTAAAAATCTGGAAAGACGGTCAAGTGGTAAAGCAGGGTACTACCTACGAAGGAGTTGCGGTTATTAAAAATATTTGCCCTGGTGAATATGGGATTTCTATTTTAAAAGATACATACAAAACACTCGAATTTTCTCTGAAATTTAAATGTAATGATACAATTGAAACTACAAAGTATCTTGAGAATGAAATTGAAGATACTTGCTGCAAAGGGAAAGTAATTTTGTTTATCAAAGATTCAACTAATAACAGTCCCATAAAGGGTGTTGAGGTAAAACTTTGGAAGGGGTCACAAAAAATATCAGCTCAAGCCTCCAATGAAAATGGGAAAGTGGTATTCGAAAACATATGTGAAGGTGATTACCAAATTTCTATGATTAAGTCTGGGTATCGAGGGTTAGAATTTAATTTTGAAGTTGGTTGCAACGAAACCAAAGAATTTGTTAAATATTTAGTTTCTAAAACTGATTCTTGTTGTACTGCCCGCTTGAAGTTGAAAGTTCTCGACGATTCTACTGGCTCGGCAATTTCAGGATCAAATGTATCCGTAAGATTGAATGGAAATGTTGTCCTAGAACGAAGTACAAATGTCGAAGGATGGGTGGTATTCGAGGATCTTTGTGCACCAAAAACTTATTCTATTAGAATTTCTGCTGAAGGGTACAATGTAAAAGAAATCAACTTCACTTTCAAAGATTGCAACACAATTCAAGAGACAATTCGATTAAAAAGATAGTATAGGTTATTTATTAATGAATTGACAAGGGGGATTATAATCTCCCTTGTTTTTATTAAATTAGTTCTTTCTTTTATTCTTTGGGTGATAGGATGAAAACTAAAATATATAGAATTGCACAGACTGTTATAATTTGTTTGCTTTTATCTTTACTTGCTTGCGAAGTTTCGGATGGAGACAAAACCGCAAAGTTAATTACGATTAAGGAGCTCTCGCAAATTACTCCTGGATACGAATGGTTCCCATACGAGTTTAACAAATACCAACCAGATGGGACCATTACCAAAGAAATCGATTCGTTATGGAGTATTAAAAAGTATAATTTTCTGATTTTTGTTAATCCAAGTTGTAATTGCCAAGGAACTCAAGTGACGTTTCCAATGATTGTTAAATGCCTAAAAGCTGGAAATATTCCAGATTCTGCTATCATTATTTACTCAATGTTGAGGGAAACATATATACATCCCTATATAAATAAGATTTACGTCAATAAGCTTCCTTCTTGCTTTACAGTGATTGATACAAGTAAATCTATTTATTTCTCTGTTGTAGATACTTTTGAAGTTTACCAACTAAAATACCCCGGCAAATACAAAATGGAACATATCATTAAATTAAGTCTTGAAAAGTAAAGTTGTGGACTATAAAAGTCGATTAAATTAACATTTCATTTGCTATTTTTATAATCATTTCAGGTAGAATTTCATCCATGCATTTGTGATGTTTAAGAGGACAAAGATTGTAACCGTGAATAGAACATGGTCTACAATTTAGATTCTCAACTTGAATGACTTTGCTTTTAGGCGCGCGGGGGTAAAATCCGAATTCTGGAATAGTTGGTCCGTATATTGTGATTGTAGGACAGTCAACTATTGTCGCAAGATGAGTTGGGCTACTATCATTTGTAATTAATAATTGAGAATTTTGAATGATAAATAAACTTTCTGCCAGGTTGGTTTGTGCAGCCAAATTTGTTGCTCCTGTTTTTTCTGCGATATTTTTACAAACATCAAAATCCTCATGGCTCCCAATTAAAACGACTTTGTAGTTTCTTGAAATAAGCTCTTGAGCAACCAATGTGTAGTATTCTTGTTTCCATTGCTTGGTTTTCCAAATCGATCCCGGGGCAATTGTAATTATGTTGCTGTCTAACAGATTAGGAGATAATTTGGTTTTAATATTTTCTACAAGATGAGTTGGAAATTCAATTTTAAGTTTTGGAAGGTGATTATCTTGGTATTCTTGGAAAAATGAAATTAACGAAAGATTCCGTTCGATTTCGTGGCTTTTGAAAGAGTAGGGTATTCTAATTTTATAAAAGAAGCTTAAAGCTGATGTGTTGTAAGAAACTGAAAGTCTTGGGTTTGTAAAGAATGAAATTAATGTTGACCGTAAGGAACGGTGGGGAGAAAGAACTAAATCGATACCCATATTTTTCAAATTTGAAATCACTCTTTGGAATCCTTTTATTCCTTTGTCCGAACCTCTTTTGTCGTAAAAAATTGCAGAATCAATTGACTTTATTAAAGGTAGCAAGTCCCTGACTTTTGGGGCTGTAATCAAAATGACCTCTGAAATGGGATGGATATCTTTAATCTTTTGTGCCAAAAAGAAGGAAATTACAATATCCCCAATAAAAGCCGTGTTAATTATTCCAATTTTCTTGTAATTTGTAATTTTGAAATTTGATTTCAAGTTTTTACTATTGACAAATAAATAAAAGTCAAATTATTAAATGGTAATAAAAAAACTAGCAACAGTAAAGAGAAAATCTGATAATGAGGAAAATGGAAAGTTGTTTTTAAACAATCTTCTGAACAAAGTCTTTTTGGGAGTTGCAACAGTTCTTATTTGTACTATCTTTCATTTGTATAGGTTTTATCCTGAAGAGGACATTTCTTCATTTTCTTTTCAAGAAGGTGGAATATGGCCCCATAGGACTTTGATTGCAGAATATTCCTTTCCAGTATTTAAAAATAAAGAAAATTATTTGAAGGAATTGGAGAATGCTCGAAAGAAAGTACTCCAAGTATTTATTGAAAATCGATTTGCACAAAGTTTGACTTTTAGTAGATTTGATTCTATTTTCAATCGACTATCTTCGCAAAACTTTTCTTCACAGTCATTTGATGAGATCATTCCTAATTTTCAATATAAAAACTCTTTCTTTATTAACGCTTCAGAAAGGCAAAACGAGATTCAGAAAGCAAGACAAGCCGTCTCTAAATTTTTTCTTAATGTCTTTTCTAAAGGGGTTGTTGATGTCAATTTGAAAAATATTGAATCGACCGAAATTTCTATTGTTTCATTATCAAATAATGTTGAAAATATTATACCTAAAAAGATTCTCTACGATAGGGACAGAATTTTGAATGAACTAAGTGTTTCTTTAAAAGTGGGATTCAGCGACGAAGTAACAGAGCTTTTTCTGGAATTAGCAAGTAGAGCATTAATCCCATCATTAACGTATTCTGAAGAACTTTATCAAAAAAAGATTAAAGTCGCGGAGATGTCCGTCCCCAAAAGTATTGGTTATGTTAAGGCTGGGGAAGTCATTGTAGAAAAAGGTAAAAAACTTACCGAAGATGATGTCTTAAAGTTGAAATCTTATGAAAAAGTCAAGTTGCTTGGAAAAGGTAATACACTATCGTTTTCATCTTTTCTGGGTTCATTTTTAAACATCTTAGCAATTTATTCTATTATTTTTATTTATTTACTTATACTTAGAAAAAGAATTTTTGCCGACTATTTTCAGTATGGATTAATTAACTTAACTTTTATTTTAATTGGGTTTTTGTCTTGGCTTTCTATTGTCATACAAACAGATTTACAAATCAGGTATCTTATAATACTTCCATCAATTTCACTACTTTTCGCAATTGTGTTCGATTCTAGGACAGCTTTCTATTCTACTGTAACATTTGCGATGCTTATAGCTTCTATTCGTGGAAACGATATTGAAACCTCCGTAGCTTTAATGCTTGCTGGTATCGTTGGGGCATATTCAGTTCGCGATATTCAAAGCAGAACCCAAATGTTCCGTTCAATGGTTTTTGTTGCTTTGGGATTTTTGGTTCCAATTTTAGCTTTTTATTTTCAAAAAGCTTCAAATCTTGCATCATTGTTCGAACAAATGAGTCTTGCTTTTTTGAATTCAGTTCTTTCTCCAGTAATTTCTTATGGCCTACTTTTTATTATTGAAAAGCTATCTAGTATATCAACCGATTTAAAATTGAAAGAGTATGATGATATTAACCATCCTTTGCTCCAGAAGTTAAATGAGGTTGCACCTGGAACATATCAACATACACTTTCTATGGCAATTATTGCAGAAGCCTGTGCAGAAGCTATTGGTGCAAATAGGTTGTTGACGAGGGTTGGGGCTTATTTTCACGACATAGGCAAAATTTACAAACCAGAATATTTCGTTGAAAACCAAATTGAGGTGGAAAACAAACACGAGTTTATTTCCCCGAAGCGTAGTGCTGAAGTAATCAAGGAACATGTTGCAAAGGGAATAGAGATGGCTAAACAATACAATTTGCCTCCAAGAATAATTGATTTTATCCCTATGCACCACGGTACATCCCTATTAAGGCATTTCTACGCAAAAGCACTCGAAGAATCCGAAGGACAACCAGTCGACGAATCTGATTTTCGTTATCCCGGTCCCAAACCAAATTCTAAGGAGACTGTTATTGTTATGATTTGTGATTCAGCTGAAGCAATGTCTCGACTTGCAGTTAAAAATAAAGAAGAATTAACTCAGACACTGGAAAGGATGATAATGGGTAAACTAATGGATGGACAATTTGATGAATCTGATATTTCAATGAAAGATTTAAAGGTTATTCAAGAAGTCTGTGTTCGCCAACTTTTTGGCATTATTCACCCAAGGGTCGAGTACAAAGAAATACCACGAAATATGGTTTCGCATTCAGATGAAACCGAATTACGATAATTTTGATACGGTTTTGAATGAATTTTTATTCTTTTTAGCAGTTGAAAAAGGTTTATCAAAAAATACTATCGATTCTTACAAAAGTGATTTAAGCAAGTTTTTTAAGTATTGTTTGGAGCAAAATATTAAAGAGTTTACCCAGATGAACCAAATAATAATAGAGGGATTCCTTTCAAATCTTTTTTTAGAAAAAATTTCAAATGCAACCCAGGCAAGGTATGTTTCTTCTTTGCGAAGTTTTTTCAATTACTTGGTTTCCCAAGATATAGTTGAAACCAATCCATTAGAGAAAATAGATTCCCCTAAAATTCGTAGATACTTGCCAGATTTCCTAACAATTGAAGAGGTTTTTAAAATACTTGATTCTGTTCAAACCGAAAATTGTTCAGGGATTAGGGACAAAGCAATTTTGGAAGTTCTATATGCCAGCGGACTTAGAGTTTCTGAGTTAATTAATCTAAAGCAAAGGGATATTTCATTCGAAGAGGGAATTGCTCGAATTTGGGGTAAAGGTTCGAAAGAAAGAATCGTACCTATTGGAAAATCTGCTTTGAAATGGATTTCAATTTATCAAAGAAAATGCAGAAATATTTATGTTAAAGATTTTAAAGACACCCAGGATATACTTTTTTTAAACTCACGAGGTAGTAAATTTTCCAGAATGGGCATTTGGAAAATAATTCGAAAGTATGCTTTCTTATCAGGGTTGGGCGAGAAAGTACATCCGCATATTTTTCGGCATTCTTTTGCTACTCATTTACTTCAAGGTGGTGCAGATGTCCGAATCGTGCAAGAGTTGTTGGGGCATTCCGATATCTCGACTACTCAAATTTACACGCATTTGACAAAAGAGTACTTAATTGAAATTCACAAAACTTACCATCCTAGGGCATAGAGGGGGAAATGAGTTTTATTGCTTGTAACCAAAGCTTTGTGAAAAAATTTTTACCTGTTTCTTTCGAAAAATTAAAAAAGTTGATAATTGAGCAAAAACTAGCAAATGAATTCTACTTTGTTGCAGCTACAAATCAACTAGCTTTAAATTTTAAACTGAACTTTGTTGATTTGTATTACCAATTTAATAAAGAGCCACTGGTGAACTTTACAATATCAAATTTTGAAGGATTTGTAAAAAAGTTGTTTGATGAAATAAAACCAAAAAGGTTTTGGAAGGTACTTTCCGATTCATATCGTTTTTTGATTTTTAAAGAAGCTTTTGATAAAGCAAGCTTAACTTTTTTCAAACAAAATAATGAAAAAATTTCGCTATATATGATTAAGTGGCTTTCTCAAATTGTTTTTGGTCTCAAAGAGGATGGAATTACACCTGTTAATTTCGAAAAAGAACTCTCACGGCAAGATGAAAGTATAGTAAACATTGGAAAATTTATTGATACTAAAACTCTTTTTAGTGAATATCAGAATATACTTGTTCAAAACAATTTGTACGACATAGTAGATGCTACCAAATATGTTGCTAATTATTTAAAGGAGATATTTAATAAAAAGATGATGTCGACCCCAAAACCAAATTTACCGATGCTTAAAGAAAAAATTGCACTTTTATTCTTTGGTTTTTACGATTTCAAAGTTCCAGAAATTGAGTTGCTTGGGGCTTTAGCAAAGTTTGACAATCCAATTGCTATTTTTTTGGATTTTGATGAAACAAATGGACCATTGTTCGGCAACTATAATGACTTGTTAATTAACTTAAAAAAATCTGGATATATTGAAATTAGCATAGAAAATAAGGAAGAAAATAGTAACACAAATTTTCTTAAAAAAAACTTGTTCAACAACATTTATGGGAAGTCGAGGCCTGAGCTTGTCGATACAATCAAAATATTTGCTGCTCAAAATAAGTATTCGGAGGCAAAACTCATTGCAAAACTTTGCAAGTATTTAATTGCTGTGAAAGGTTTCAAGCCATCGGAAATCTGCATAACAACTAAAAACCCTCAAGCCTACTCATATCTTTTTAGGGAAGTTTTCTATGATGTTTGCATTCCAATTAATTTAATGGAAAGATTTAGATTGAGTTCTTCTCCTTTAATAATATCAATCCTTTCTGCTTTAAATGTGGTTGCTCGAGGGTTTCGCTTTAAAGACTTACGAAAGGTTTTGCTTAATTTTTATTTTCGATTCGGTACTTACGATGAGTTGGGAAATTTTACTTCGATAGATGTAGGGAATTTCCTGGAAGTTGCTTCTGCTATGAGGGGGCTCGGTGGTGAGGAACTTGGAGGTAAAAAGTATTGGATTAGGCGTTTCGAAAATCGGCTGAAAGCAATTGATGAAAGAATTGCTTTTTCAAAAGCTTCTTATTTTCCCGACGAAATGGAGTTGATTAATTATAAGGTAGAGAAGTCCCGATTGGAAAAAGCAAAAAATGATTTTCTAGTTATGTTGAGTTATTTTGATTTTGAAAACAAGAACGTTTCAATCGATGAATTCTATGATATTGTTTTGAATAAGATAATAAAAAAATTTGGTGTTTTTGAAATTTTGGAAAATGTTGTTGAACATCTTTTAAATTCCTTGCCTAGCTTGGATACTGATGAAAAAATTTCTAAAATCGAAGAGGTAGAAAAAGACGCGCGGGCACTTTCAAAGTTCTTAATGTTGCTCGAAGAGTTTGTCTTTATTACAAAGGAACGTTACGGGAATAGAGAATATTCCCTTTCAGAATTAGTTGAACTTTTATCTGTCATTATTTTCGAGGAACGATATCAAATTTCGCGGAAGTCTAATTATGGAATCACAATAACGACGATTGAACAAACGCGGGGAATACCCTATAAGGTAATGATTCTTTGCGGTGCTGTGGATGGGGATATTCCAAAACGTTATTCACCGGAAAAATTTTTGGGAAAGGAACTTGGCAAAAGCGAAAAACGTCACTTTGAAAACGAAAGGCTTGAGTTCTTTTTCTTTTTGACAAACAATTCTCAATTGTTCGATAATAATGAAAGACTTACTTATATTTTCTATCCTAAAAAGGATGCGAAAAAAGATTTTGTTCCAAGTCCTTTTTTGTTTTCTTTATGCGACTTATTTGGTATTAGAAAGGGCGAAGCAATTTTCGATTTGACTTTACCTGTGGATGCTGGTAATTTTCAATTAGAATGGCTAGAAACCATTGTTTCTAAGGTCGAGAAAAATTTGACCGTAAAAAATTTGGAAGCAGAACTTTCAGATAGTATGTTTCTCAAGCATGTCGCATCAATATATTTCCGCAAATGGACTACTAATCAACTTGATAAGAAAAATTTAACCCAAATAACCAAAGAATTTATTAAAAATCTAACCTTGAAGCCTATTTCGATAACTTTTCTGGAGCAATATAACAAATGTCCATTTCAATTTTTTGTCGACAGGATTTTGAAGATTGAAAAGCCAGATGAAGAAATAGAACTTTTTTTAACAAATCGTGAAAAAGGCGAAATTTTGCATTTAATTTTGGCATATTTTTATAAAACACTTGCTGAGGAGGTTTCGAAAGAAGGAAAGTATGAATTTAAACTTGAATTTGGAACAAAGTCTTATTACCCTGTGAAAATAAGCTTTGAGAAAAAAGATGAATATCTTAGGCTGCTTAAAACCTTAACTAGAAATATTCTTGAAAAGTTCAACACTGAAATAAGTCTATTCGAAATTGATATTGAAGAGTTTTTTTCGAGTGAACCCCAAAGAATTGGATTAGTACAACTATGGTTAAACTATGAGTTAAAGAAATCTTTTTGGAAAACATTACCAACATTATTTGAATTTAGCTTCGGATTAAGTACTAAAGATTCAATCGAACCAATTGAAATCGAACTTAGCCAAAATGAAAAGATTAAGGTTCGTGGAAAGATAGATAGAATTGACATTTACATCGATGAGGATGGACTTGAATTTTCAATTGTGGATTACAAGTTGTCGGAATCAGACGTTGCTAATTGGGGTAAAGTTTCCAGGGGATTATCTTTTCAAATGCCATTTTATGCTTTAGTCTTTTCTAATCTGCTCCACAAGTATTCTGATAAAATAATTTATGCAATTAATTTACTTTACCAAATATTTAACTATAAATCCGAGAAAAACGATA
>FMJZ01015800.1_pt1 | contig 26062 bp, 24 predicted proteins | sample 1987881 | NCBI WGS metagenome assembly FMJZ01 (sample SAMEA4378227, study PRJEB15110) | soil metagenome | biome: soil; feature: Field; material: Soil | place: India | collected 2015-03-11 | depth 0 m
GGCCCGCACGCGGCAGCATGGCTGCCGCACTCCAAAACACCCGTCGCAATACGCGGGAAATATGGAGTGCGAAAGCCATGCTTTCGCCGGCATCCCGAAAGGGATGCCACACCCACCCCTGGGAGCGCGGACGTCCTCGTCCGCAACATGCTCGAACACGTTGGTCGCGCTCGCCCGCCAGCCCCTTTTGCTGCGGGTCTCCGGCCCGCACCCGGCAGCATGGCTGCCGCACCCCAAAAACGGCCTGCCCCCTACGGGCTGCGCGGCAAGGTTGGGGTGCATTGGAGACGTGGGTCGCCGCGAAAACAAGGGCGCACGGCCGTGCGCCCCTACACCGCCGTGCGCCCCTAGGCGCCGTGCGGCTCAACCACGCGGCGGCGGTGCCTCCTTGCACACACGGGAACGTGCGCGGAGGTGAAACCACCGACGTGGCAAATGGCTGCTCAGCATCCAGTGAGGGCTCGATTCACTGCCGCAACGATTTCGTCCACCGTGATCTCGCCGTCGCCGTTTGCATCGCCAGACCGACAGGTGGACACGTTCGTGCTACCTAGCGCGACATTCACCATGCCGATGATTTCCTCGATCGTCACGCCGCCATCGCCGTTGCAGTCGCCGATGCACCGCGTCGTGGGGGTCGCGCGACTCGTTGGCGTTGGAGGCGCCGGAACGGGCGTGGCTGTAGCACTCGGTGTACTAGTAGGTGCCGGTCCGCCCGCCCCCGGTGCCTCGTACGCCCCGATGTCGCAAATACTCGAACCGTCGCCATTGCCGTCGCGCGGGCGTGTCACTCCATTCTGCGAGTCGTTGTTCACCGGCTCCCCCGCGCAGGTGGCGTTGTCGCCCGCATCGATCGCAGGGCTTCCTGGCTCAAGCGGGAAATAAGCCGGGTTACCCGTGAGGGAGCTGAGACGAGGATCCATACCAATGATGTTGCCATTCACACCGTTGGTCAGGCCGCAAGCATTGGCCCTGTCCTCGATGAGATTGTGACTTCCGATCAATGTGTCCAGATTCACGCAGTCGCCGCCACTCGTGCTGCCGGCCACGATGGTGTTGTCGAGAACCATCCTGATTCCGCCGGGCTGCAGTTGAATTCTCGCGTTGTATATGCCCCCGCCTCGCTGTCGAGCGCTGTTTCCAGACAACGTGCTACAGACGATACGCGCGGCGTTCCAGTTGGCGATTCCACCACCGTCGCGTTCCGCTGCGTTGCCGGAGAAGGTGCTGTTGACGATGCTCAGCGTCCCAAAGTTGCGGATGGCACCTCCACTATCCCCAGCTGAGCTGCCGGAAGCGGTGTTACCGGAAAAGGTGCTGTGACTCACCATGAGCGTGCCTCCGGCATTCTCAATCCCACCACCGCTGGCGGCGCGGTTGCCGGAGAACATGCTGTTGACAACCCTTGCTTGGCCAAGATTGTAGATGGCACCACCTGAACTGACCGCGCTGTTGCCGGAGAAAACGCTGTCCCTGACGGTCAGCACCGCCTGGCTAAAGTTCGAAATCGCGCCGCCAGTGACCCCACTGTTGCCAGAAAAACTACTGTTGGCCACCGTCAATGTGCCTCCATTCAGGATGGCACCTACCTCGGAGTGGCCATTGGCAATGGTAAGGTTGCGCAACTCTAGATCAGCGCCAGGCATTACAGACATCACCCGCAGGAACAAACTGCCGCTGATCGTAACTGTGCCACCGCCGTCGATCGTTAGTTTACCGGCAAGGTAGGAAAGGACGATATCCGGCAGCGTGGCGGCTAACGCAATCGTGCCGTTTACGCTGAAGGTAATCCTGTCGTCAGCACTGCTCGGCAAGCCAGGACAGTCGGTGTCGGCGCTGTTGTTCGCTTCTTGGATAGCCTCGCGTAACGTGCACACACCGTCGTTGGCAACACTGTCCCCCAACGAGTTGACTACGTAGTTCACTGCGTGCGCAGCCGGCGTGGCTGCCACCACGGGCAACGTGCTGAAAACGGACAAGAACCACCACGGAGCCCAGCGCTGGCGCTGCCCCGGCCAGGGGCAAATGCGCGTTGTGATTAACTCCCTTCGCTTCCCACTGCGTCCGGTGCTGCGCCGCCGCCAGAACGAACGCGCGGACCACCCCTTCGCCTGCTTCCCGGCCCTGCCACCCGCTCCGTACGCAGCTAGCAGCCCTCCATCTGCCCCAAGAACTGTTCGCCCTCGGTGTACCATGGCCCGATCCCTCCCCCGAGCAGCGCCGCTCAGAAGCACTCGCTCCTGCGCGGCTTCTGTTAACGACGATCACGCAAGCCCGCACCGTCGCGCAAGCACATCGTGTCCTAAACGGGGGCTACTTCAACCCGAGCCTCCATGTCAATTCCACACGCCACGCACTGCCCACTGTATCCCACACGCAAATACCCACGCCTGGTCCTGGAGCACCCGTGACGGCACCAGAGCGCCCTTCATCTTCCCGCTTGTCCGGTTCAGCAGTCACAGCCTCTGGCGAGGCTACCCGAAGGAGCAAACAAAGCGTCGGCCGATTGCCGTTTATTCGTGCATGGCTGACGACGACGTTCCGTCACGAAGGCTGACCTGAGCCGGCCGTAAAGTTGCTTTTCGCCGTAACGGATGGGCTCAATGGCTCCACGTGGCCAGCCGGCACCCAACCACGCCGGCCATCGCATCGCTCCACGAGCCACCAGCGGTCGCGCTGTTCCCGAACGCGCACGGAAGCGCCAACAGCAAGGCGAAAGTGCTCCGTAGCCTCTGCTTCCGGTGCGAAACGCGCGACGGTTGCCTCGAGAATGATCGCCTCACGGGTCCATGGGCGCCCGTACTCCAGCCAAAGGAAATTTGCGCCCGCAACCACGAACGCGACACCTGCCACAATGGCTGCAATGCCCCAACGCTGCCGCCACGCCACGTGAACGAAAGCAAGAGACCAAGCGACCAGTGCAAGGCCATAAAGCAGCGACGTGGTCACCCTCAGGGTCGAGGGCGACACCCTTCCGACCAAAGGAAACAGCAACGCCTCCCAAGTTGGGCGAGGGCAAGCGGGGGCATGAGCCTCGCTACGGGCAAACTCCAGATTTGCTTGGATATCCGCATCGCGTGGTGCCAAGCGGTGAGCCCGCTCGTAATTGAGAATCGCCTTACCCAGGTTCCCCGCTTTGAAATGCGCATTTCCAAGGTTGAAGAACAGGTTTGCTGAAGCCACCCCTTGCGCCAGCGCTGCCTCGTAATGAACAATGGCTGCTTTGAAGTCCTGCGCCGCATAAGCACCGTTGCCTTGGAAGAACAGGGCGTCTCCACTCGGCGCCGCGAAGCAACGCCCCGCAAGACACAGCGCGGGCACCGCGAGCACCAAGCGGGGAAGCCACTTCGAGCGTTCCAGCCCTTCGCTTTTCCGGAGCACTCGTTGCAACACTTGCCAGTGCTGCTGAGGTGCACCCATCGCGGCTTGTTTTCCGAAGCGCGCTTCTTCGCAGGCCCGAAGGAGCGTGGCAATGTCGGCGCGCAGTTCGACGTCCGTCGGTAATTCGTTCACGGTGTTTTCGTCCACGCGTCCAGGCGGCAACCCGAAGCGCAGCGGCAGGTACTCTCGAAGGCAGGCTGCCACCGACTCGTAAAACTGCTGCGGATCGTTTTGGGAAAGTGCCTGCTCACACTGCCGCAAGGTGCGCTGCGCTACTTCTGTGGCGGCTTTTCGTTGCGCAAAGGCAGCCGTTTGCACACGGCGGCGACGCCGATCGAAAAGGTAAGAGGCGAGGGGCAATAACAGCAAGCCGGCATGACCCGCGACTACAGCCGGGGAGGCGCTTTCCTGCAAGCGAATCCAACGCCCAGGCTGCTCTTTTAAGTAAACGATATCCCGGCCCAAGGTTTCGACCCCGGGCGGTGTGGGTGCAGCCACAATCGCTGCTGGCGTGTCGGCGCGCGGACGCACCGTGAGGGCAATTGGGGCGCTGCGCTTCCTTTCGTACCGCTGCAGTTCCGGGTCGAAGTAGACAAACTCGATCGGCGGTAGCGTATCGATGGCCGTGGCCGGAATGACGACTTGCTCGAAGGCCAACGCACCCCCTTCACCACTAACCGGGTGCGGCTCATACGTTCGCCATTGGGGCGACTCCGGCAAAGCAGGTGGGGGCACACCGTCCAAGTTTCCCTCTCCGCGTAAAACGATGCGTAGCGTGAGCGGATCACCCACCCGGACTTCAGTAGGAGAAGCCGCGACGTCCAAAGAGAAGCGTCCCACCGCACCCGTGAAATTCTTGGGTTTCCCCTCCTCGGGTAGGGGAAGAACTTCGAGTTCCACCGTTTCGCTTTCCAAGCTCACCGGTCGCCGCTGAGAGAAAAAAGGATCGTCGAAAAAGCCGCCTCGGCGCCGCTCGTACACGTTCAAGCGAGTGCTTGCCGGACCTAGCCTGAGCCTTCCCGCTCGCAGTGGTACCAGCGAGGAAGAGAAACGCACGACGGTGTACGTTTGTCCTTCCAGTTGTTCTTGGTACTGGGCAGGCTCCTGAAAGCGGTCGAGCGCGAATCCGTCGGCGACCAACGTGGGATACTGCAGGTCACCCGCACGCACCGCACCGACGTACAGCAAGACTTCCACCGGCACTTTTTCCCGGACGTACAGTTGTGTGCGCGGCACCCGAAGAACCAGGCGAAGGGCTCCACCGCCCGGAAGCGAGGCCGTACTGGAAGCGGCGCCAACCGACAACGTGACCGCCTCCGCTTCGTAACGGCGCCCTCCATACAGAATCGCAAACGGTCCCAGGTGGTAGGTGCCAGGCTTACTCGCCGTCACACTGTAACGGTGCTGAACGGAGGCCTGGACGCGTCCGTTGATGATCGTCACCTGCGTGGCTGGTCCGACGTAATCCACGTGCACGCCATCCGGAACCGAAAGTGCGGGTGGCGGCACGTCCTGCGCGCCCGAAACTTCGATGCTCAGGGTCGCACTCTCTCCCACACGGATGCTCGGGGGAAGCAGTTGGGCATGCACGCTAATGTCCGCCGCTCGAGCCGGCGGGCCGATGCCGGCGAAAGCGGCAAAAAGCCCTACAACGAGGCTAGTCAGTAACCGCGACCACGCACCACGTTGTGTCCGTCGAGTCTTGGTCACAGACGTCACCTTGGTTACCAATCTTGCGCGGGTTCCGCCACGACCCCATGCTGCTGCTGGCGCCAAAACTCCGCTGGAGACAGTTCCTCTTGCCGTGCCGTGTCAATCAAGGCACGGGCTTCTTGCCGGTCGGTGGGCTCGGCCGCACTCGAGGCCACTGGCTCGCCCGCAGCGCCCGACTGACCCGCTTCCGGCGCCTGTTCCACGCTACTCTCACCGGCGGACGGCTCCGGCGCGGACTCCGCCGATGTTTGCTCTTCTGTCTCGTTTTGCGCCTGCTCGCTCGAGCGCTCTTCGGATTGCTCCCCGCTTTGGTCTGGCGAGGTTTGCGACTCGGCTTCGCTCGACTGTGGCTGCTGGTTTTCTTCGCCCTGTTGGCTTTCGGGCTTTGGCGTGGGCTCGCCAGCGCTTTCTTGATTTTCCGGAGTGGGTTGCTGCTTCGCCATTTCTTCTAGCCGCTTGCGCAGTTCCTCGAGCTTTCTCGAGGTGTACTCGTAGTTGAACTTCGCGTCCGCGTCGGTGGGGTCGAGGCCAAGCGCGCGCCGATATTCCACCAAAGCTTCGGCGTACTTGGTCAAAGCATCCTGCGGGCGCTCTTGCTCCAACGATTGGCCAAGCCGGAACAACGCGTTACCGCTGTTGTAAGCCGCACGCGTGCTGAGTTCGGCTCCAGCCTTGTCGGCACGAACGCGCCGGTAAGCTTGCACCGCAGCCTCGTACTGCTTGGCGCGGTAATGGGCGTTACCCAAATTGTAGGCCACGATGGCCGAGTCGGGATTGTCGGCAAGCGCCTGCCCGAGCTGTTCCACTGCAGCCTCGGCCTTTCCTTCGGACAGCAACCGCTCCGCTGCACGTACAGGCTCTTGTTCTGGAGAGAGCCAGGAAGCGCCTATAAACAGTACGGGGAACAACGTAGTCACTAAGGCGGCTGTCATGCCCCTTCCTCAGGAGAGCGCTGCACGGCCTGGAGCGCGAGCCAATAAGGCTCGGCCATGATGAGCAGCATTGCCGGCAGTAAAAACCACAAAAAACGGTGCTCCATGCGCTTTTCCAGGGTGCTTTTCCGTTCGCGCTTGTCGAGCTTCGCCAAGTGTTCGTCGTACAGCGACACTAAGCCGAGCTCGCTCGCAGTGCCGCGCAGAAACACACCTTGGGTCTTTTCCGCGATCTTTTGTAGCGTGGCTTCGTCGAGTCGGGATTTGACGACCTGCCCCCGGCGATCCTTCAGGAACCCTCCTTGACCCTTGTCAGCGGTTGGAATGAGCTCGCCTTCCGTGGAGCCGACCCCCACGGTGTAAATCCGTACTCCCGCCTGGGCTGCGAGTTCGATCGCTTCGTCCACACCACCCTCGTTGTCTTCGCCATCCGTCAGGAGCACCAGTGCACGATGCTTGCCCTCGTGCCCTTCGAATGCCTGCAGCGCAACGCGAATGGCTGCGGCTAGCGACGTGCCGCCGCGGGGTACGATTCCGACCTCGGTCGCCCGCAGGCTTTCGACAAAGGCACTGTAATCCAGCGTGAGCGGGCATTGCGTGAAGGCGGTTCCGGCAAAGGCAACCAAGGCCACCCGGTCGCCGCGCAGCTTCCTCACCAGGTCTTGAATTTCCAACTTTGCGCGCTCGAGGCGGTTCGGTTTGACGTCCGGGGCAAGCATGCTCCGAGACGTATCGAGAGCAATCACGAGATCGATACCCTGCCCCCGTACTTCTTGCCAGCGAAAGCCCCATTGCGGGCCAGCAGCGCTAGCCACGAGGAGCGTCAGTGCCAACGTAGAACCAAGCGCCGGCCACGGTCGCGGTTTTAGCAACGTGGAGGGCGCAAACTTGGGCCAGAGAAACCCGGCGGCGAAACGCTCGAGATCGCGACGCCGCCGACGGGCGGCAAAGAGGAAAAGGAGTACCCCGAGCGGCACGAGCACGAGGAGCGACAAAAGAGCGGGTTTGTACCACACCATCATGGCAGCACCCGTAGCCAAGTGTGTCGCAACACGAGTTCCGTGCAATAAAGGAAAAGCCCAGCCAGCACCAACCACGGATACGCTTCTTCGTAGGCATAATATCGCGGTGCGCGAAACTCCGTGCGTTCCATGCGGTCGATCTCCGCGTAAATGTCGCGCAGGCTTTCTGTATCCGTGGCGCGGAAATATCGGCCACCGGTGAGCCGGGCAATCTCTTGCAGTGTGGGTTCGTCGATATCCACCGGCATCGGACGATAAACGCGATTGCCGAACACATCGCGCGCGGGAAATGGTGCTAGCCCGCGCGTACCGGCGCCGATCGTGTAAACGCGGATGCCGAGCTTCGCTACTGCTTCGGCAGCCGTCTTCGGATTTACCCTGCCTGCATTGTTCTGCCCATCGGTGAGCAGGATGATCACCTTGCTCTTTGCGTTCGATGCCTCCAGACGCGCCGCGGCCGTGGCCAGCGCAGAACCAATGGCGGTACCGTCTTCGATCATGCCGATTTGTACCCTGTCCAGATTGCGCAGCAGCCAGCCGTGGTCGAGCGTGAGCGGGCACTGCGTGTAAGGCCGCCCGGCGAAGACCACGAGCCCCATGCGGTCGTTCGATCGACGTGGGACGAATTCCCGCACCACCTCCTTGACGGCTTCGAGTCGATTCGTTCGCTCGCCAGAGCGTTTGGTGAAATCCTCGGCAAGCATGCTGCCGGAAATGTCGACAGCCAACACAATATCGATGCCCTCGCCCCGATACTCGCTTTCCGCCGTGCCGTACTGGGGGCGACTTGCAGCTAAGATCAAGGCAGCCACGCACAGCGTTCGAAGTGCGTTGGGTAGCCACTGCCACCTTGCCCGCCCGAGAGCCGCGCCCGGAAGGTGGTCGATCAAGGGGAAGGGGGCATTAGCCGCAGCCGTGCGCCGATTCCACGCGAGAAACAGCAAGGGCAAGACCACAAGCCCTACCAGTACCCACGGGTTTTCAAGCCGCATCCCGTGCAACCTCCATGTTGGCCTGACTCGGCTTGGTCTCGTCGACAAAGCGACGCGCACTACGGTAAGCGGCCTCGGCATCGGCATAACTGGGAATAGCCCGGGCGAACTTGACCAGGTCAGCCTGTTGCAGAAAAGCCGCCAACAATTCGCGCTGCGGGGCGGTCAGGCGCGAGTCGGTACCGGCGGCAGCCAGGAACTCCTCGGTAGTCATTTCCGGCGCCCGCAACTCGAAACGGTCTTCGAGATAGCGGCGAACGATGGCGCTGAGCTCCACGTAGTAGGGCTCCCAGCGGCCCTCTTGCAAATCCCGCCGGGCCCAGAGGCGGTCGAGCGCCCGCAACGCAAGTTCGTGCGGCGGGGGAGGTGGAACGACGTAAGGCCGTTTCGGGCGATTGAACAGAAACCAGAAGCCGAGGGCCACGATCACCAGAGCGGCCAGCGACGCGGCTCCGAGGTAAAGTGGACGCCAATCAGCAGGCGGCCGAGCGAGCGGCTTGATGTCCCGGATGTCGGTGGCTCCTTCGTCTTTCGGGAGGACACTCTGCACCTCGATAGTCACCTCATTGCCATGCACTTCGTTGGTCTCACCCCCCGCGCGCACCCGCACCATAGGCGCTGGCAGCACATAGCGGCCGGTATCGAACGTGGTCAGGGTGTACCAGTAGCCGATGCGCACGCGCCCTTCGGCAGCGGTGCGGGTGGGCAGAGGTCCGAAGTCCACGATTTCAAAAGCACCAATGCGTTCGCCGAGCACAGGGAGGCTGACCTCCGTTCCGGACGGCGCCTCGACCTCAACCGTGTAACGTAAACGGTCACCGATGGTCACCTGTGCTGGTTCGGCCTGAGCAAAAACGCTCACGGCAACACCCGCCGTCGTAGGCTTTGCGGCCACTGTTTCTTCGGCCGCAGGACCCGTCGCGGAAGTGGAAGGATCCTCGCCTTGGCCTTGGGCGATCGATTCGAGGCCAAGGGCTATCTGTGCAAGCAAGAATACGAGCGAGAGCTTCCCTGCCACCGTCATCGGCGTTTCTCGCGAGTGCGGAAAAAGCGCACGAGCGCGGGAACGTAGGGCTGGTCGGTCCGCACGACCACGGCATCGATGTCGCAAGCATGTAGCCGGCGCAACCGCTCCTCGGCGAACGCCTGCGAGCGTTCGAAAAAGGTGCGACGCACCTCAGGGTGAGAGGTATCGGCCACGACGGTGCGGCCGGTTTCAGGGTCGACAAGGCGAAGCAGGCCTACCGCGGGTAGCTCGAAGTCGCGCGGGTCGTCGAGCACGATGGCGATGACATCGTGTCGCTGCCGCGCCAGCTTGAGGGCGGCAAAGCAGTGCGGGTCGAGAAAGTCGGAAAGCACGAAAACCACCGCCCGCCGTTTGTGCACGTGCAGGAGATGTTCTACTGCGGCGCCCAGGTTGGTGCCTCGGCCCCGTGGCACGAAGGAAAGCACGTCGCGAATCACCCGCAGCACATGGCGCGTGCCTTTTTTCGGACCGAGCGAGTGTTCCACCTGATCGGTAAAGAGAATCAAGCCGACCTTGTCGTTGTTACGGATGGCTGCGAACGCCAACAGCGCAGCCAACTCTGCCGCAAGTTCGCTCTTGAGCTGACGCACCGTGCCGAAACGGGTCGAACGGCTCGCGTCGACCACAAGGATGACCGCAAGTTCCCGTTCCTCGACGAAGCGCTTCACGTGCGGGGCGCCGGTTCGCGCCGTGACGTTCCAATCGATCGTACGCACGTCGTCGCCAAGTACATAAGGCCGTACCTCCGCGAACTCCATGCCTCGGCCCTTGAATACGCTGTGGTAGGCGCCAGCAAAGAAGTCGCTAACCAGGTGGCTCGTGTGAATTTGAATTTTCCGGATGGCCTTCAGTTGTTCCGTGCTGAGCATGGCAATCAGGCTTCCGCAGCATGGCCTTGGGTCGCTTGCGGTCCGCCTCGCGTTGGGCCGCGGTTATGGCACCGGCACGCCGTCCAAAACCCGCCGGACGACTTCGTCGGCGGTAATATCTTCGGCCTCGGCCTCGTACGTAACGATCACGCGGTGGCGTAAGACGTCAGCGGCAATGGATTTGACGTCTTGCGGTGTGACGTAGCTTCGGCCCTGCAACAGTGCATGCGCCTTCGCCGCTAGGGTGAGGTACAAGGTGGCTCGCGGCGAGGCGCCATACTGGATCCAGCGTGCCAGGTCGAGTTTGTATGCTTGCGGCTCGCGCGTGGCGAACACCAGGTCGACAATGTAGTCCTTAATTTTGTCGTCCACGTACACTTGGTCGACGAGCCGCCGCAACCGAAGGATATCGGCTGTCGAAAGCACTGGATTCGGTTCCGGGGGCGGCAGTGTGGATGCCATGCGATCGAGGATTTGCCTTTCTTCGGCTTTGCTGGGGTAATGGATGCTGAGTTTCAGCATGAAGCGGTCCACTTGCGCTTCGGGCAGCGGGTACGTTCCTTCCTGCTCGATCGGGTTTTGTGTGGCGAGCACCAGGAAGGGATCGGGCAGAGGGTGCGTGTCTTCCCCAATGGTCACTTGCCGCTCCTGCATGGCTTCCAAAAGAGCACTCTGCACCTTGGCCGGCGCACGGTTGATTTCATCGGCTAACACGATGTGGGCGAAAATGGGGCCCTTTTTTGTCGTGAACGTGCCGTTGTGGGGCTGGTAAACGAGCGTGCCGATCAGGTCAGCCGGTAGCAAATCGGGGGTGAACTGCACCCGCTGGAAGGTCGCGTCGATGGTGCGAGCGAGGGTCTTGATCGACAGGGTTTTCGCCAAGCCGGGCACACCTTCCAGCAGTACGTGGCCGTTCGCCAGAAGACCAATGAGAAGACGATCCACGAGGTAGCGTTGGCCCACGATCACCCGTGCGATCTCCTCGCGAACGCGAAACAGCTGTGCCGCTTCCTGACGAAGCTGTTCCTGCAACAAGCTCGTTCCCGCTTCCATGATGTTCCGTTCCTCCTGCCCAGGTCCTTCGCTGCACGATGCAACTGTGCGCCGCGAACAGCACGGCCACAGACGTCGCTTCCACACGTTTGCTTCAACGAAGCTCGGTTCGAAGCGTGAGGACGCACTTTTCTATTCGCTGGACCGCAGGGCTGCAAGCACCGAAGGGAGGAGGTGCAATGATCGAGGTGTTGTGACACACTCGATGCAGGTGACCGCTGTGAACTGGAAAGCTGGCCGTTGGCTTCTATCCTTGGTGGCGTTGTCGATCGCTTGCCGGGGAATCGCGGCGGACAGAGGAAGTTCAGAGAAAGGAGCAAGGCAGCACGCCATGCAGCCACGATATTCGAAGTCGCTGTACGACATCACGCCCCTTTCGCGGGAGGAGGTGGAGCGCCTGGCCGCAAAGCTCGATGCGGAGGCGTTCCGTGTAACCCAGCGCGCGGGCACGGAGCCACCGTTTTGTGGCCAGTTCGTGGACCATCACGAAGCTGGGCTTTACGCCTGTGTGGTGTGCGGGCTTCCTCTTTACAAGAGCGAGCACAAGTTCCACTCGGGCACCGGATGGCCCTCTTTCTACCGCGAATTCGATCCAGCGCATGTCGAGCGTCGCAAGGATTTGTCGCACGGCATGATACGAACGGAAATCGTGTGTGCCCGCTGCGGTGCCCACTTGGGCCATGTGTTTCCCGACGGACCACCGCCCACCGGTGAGCGCCACTGTTTGAATTCGGCAGCACTAAAGTTTTACCCGGTCGGGCAGGCGCTACCCCCGGAAAGCCAGCCCGTGCAAACCGAGGTGGCGTACTTTGCCGGGGGCTGTTTTTGGGGCATCGAGCATTACTTCCAGCAAGGGCCAGGTGTGATCGACGCGGTCTCTGGGTACATGCAAGGACACGTGGATCACCCCACGTACGAGCAAGTGTGCTCGGGCACGACGGGGCATGCCGAGACGGTCAAGGTGGTTTACGACCCACGCCGGATCACGTACCGTCGCCTGCTCGAGGCATTCTTCGTCATGCACGATCCCACCCAGTGGAACCGACAAGGCCCGGACATTGGGGAGCAGTACCGGTCGGGTATTTGGTTCGTCAACGAGGCACAACGGGAGGAGGCTCTCGCGTACATCGCCGAACTCGAAAGGAGCGGGCGTTACGGTGGACGCAAAATTGTTACGCTGGTGGAACCGGCAAAAACTTTTTGGCCGGCAGAGGAGTATCACCAAGACTACATTGCCAAAACCGGCCGACCCTGCCACGTAGCAAATCCCTGGAGGTAACGGCCATCTGGCAAAACGCTGCTCAGGCCGCATCCGGGGCATGTGTGCGCACCAGCCGTGCGACCCGCGAGCTGGCATCCTCCGCCGCTGCTGTACCCCGCGTACCGTGGCTGTCGCACTAAGGCCTCCCCACGCGCGAGCCAGCCAGAGAGTCTACCAGGCGGAAATTGAGGGTAAACGTTCTGTCTTGACAAACCGGTCCAACTCTTCGTATGGTTGCGAGCGCTCGCAGGAGCCAGGGAGAGGTCGCAAGTGAGCCGTGCCAGCCCTGCGAGCGGCACGGAAAAAGATTTGACAAGGGAGGGAACACAATGAGGAAACTGGTGGTGATGGCGGCCGGCATAGCTTTGCTTGCCGGTTCGGGCACGAGTTATGCGGCCATCGACAAGTGCCAGAAGCGCATTCAGGGCGAGGGCGCGAAGCTGCAGAAATTCATTTACGGGGCCTTGCAGAAATGCGCTGACGCAATCCGCAAGGAGAAGGCCGCGGGTGTCGTCAAGGGCGGAACCGACTGCAGCCCGGGAAAAGCTTGCCTCGCCAATGCGGCTGCGTTTTGCGAGAAACAACTGGCCACGGTGTACGATGCCGCGAACGCAAAGCCGAACAAGTCGAAGTTCGACCTATTCCGCGCCACTTTGGAGAAGTCAAGCTCCACAAACGAGTGTACCGACAGCGACTTGCGACTGCTGGAAGGAATGGGACATCAATTGTCGGGCGGCGGAAACGGAGTGAGTCTCGCTACTGCGCCTCCAGTTAGCGGCACGTGCGACTTCGACTCGGATGGCAAAGCCGATACGAACTGCCGGCTCAAATTTCTGACCGACTGGCTCATGTTTGCCATCGAAGATGCAGTGATCAAGCAACTCATGGCGCAAACGCCCGATTTGATGGCGCTACTGAAAGAGGCCATCGAAGCCACCTCGGCGAACCCCGCCAAGCCCGCGACCGATTGCACAAACTCTAGCAGCCCCGGCTACCGCCCCAACCTGTGTCGCTTCGGTGTGCAGTGCTTTACTGCAGTGTGCCAACTGGACGGCACCTCCAATGCAAGTCTTCAGGTGCCAGCGCTTTTTCCCTTACCCGCCATCCCCTTACTAGGGAGCCTCTCCACCGCTGTTTGCCGGGCTGGCGGTACCGCAACGAATCAACTTGGGCTCGGGGCCGAGTTCGGTACCAATCCCAATACGCTGTACCTCATTAACTCCGCGGCCCGTAGCATCAGGGCGGGGACAATTCCTCCACCCCTGGATGGGTTCTTTTCAGCGGTATGCGTGGACGTTCTGGCCTCCGAAGGCTGGTGCGATTGCAGCGGGCAGGGGGTCAACGTGAACGCCTCTGTGTGTCAGGACCGTATTGGCCGCTGTGACGCAAGTGCCAACGCGAGCTGCTTGCCCGGCAGCGGTACTACGGACGAATGCGGGGTCCCAGACACGGAGTTTGTTCCCGACAGCATGTTCCCGAACAGCAATCAGCACTCCGACGAGCCCACCATTACGCCGGGTGGTAGTAGCACCGCTGGAGACTGCGTCGATTTCGTGACCATGCAGTTCAAGTTACTGCAGTCTGGGCAGCAGGGTAGCGACGGCATTCCATGCACGGATGACGACACAGCCGGTCCGTTGGCTTCTTTCACCGGGCCTCTTACCACCGGCACCGTCAACGTGACGCTGGAGGATTTGATCCAGGCCTCTGGCCAATGCACCGCCGGCACCAATCCGCCCTGCCTTACCAACGCCGATTGTCCTCCTGGCAGTGGTACCTGCGATACTTCTGGCATGAACATCATCGTGTCCACGGCCTCTGTCACCGGCGCAAAGCCCGCAAACGCTTGCGCCAAATACACTGGGGGGAACTTGAGTGGGCTCAAGCTCGTTACGGGTTTGGCCTTGGCCGACCTAGCGATCGGCCCGCCCTTGAACACATCGTTGGACGGAACGCTAACGGTGGAACTGGTCTGCCAGTAATCCCTCGCGGAATCCTTTGATCTGAACCGTCGCAGGGCGCCAGGTGAGCATTTGGCCTGGCGCCCTGCCTTCGTTAGAAGAAGAGCCCATGCAGAGCACTTCGAGACGGCAACGCTGGCGATTGTCCCTCGGTCTTCTCTCCGCATGCGCAACACTGCTCGTCATGTACCCCATGCACACGGCATCGGCATCTTTGTGGGGTGACACCGATTTCGGCATGTCGCTTGCCGCCTTTCGCAGTGCTTACCCTGCCGCAAAGCCGGTTACGGCCAACGGGGGTGACGCCACTGTTCCGTTCGTAAGCTACAGGCTCACGGATCAGGTTTTTGGGGACTTCAAGGGCTGCGAACTGGAATTTTCTTTTACTGGAGCCGACCCTCAACTCTACCGCTTGCAAGTGCATTGCCCCAGCGATGCCGAAGCCGTGCATCGCTACCTCACGAGCCGCTACGGTAACCCCACCGCGGTCAATCAAGCCATGCTGGTATGGCGCAAGCAGGCTATCGAGGTAACCTTCGCCCCGAAATCGGGTGTGGTAACCATTAGCGATGCGGAACGCTCCAGGGCGGTAGCGGCTGCATTGATGCAAATGTTGCGGCAAGTACCAATAGGTCCACCGGAGCAACCCGCCTCCTCCGGCCAAGCACACTGATCCGCCGGATCGGACCGATCGGACTGATCAGACTGATCCAATGAATCTCCACCCTATTCACAACCTCATGCGTCGCGCTTCCCTGGCAGTACTGTTCGTGGTCGTGGGTGTGCACTGCGCCTCGCACCGCCATTTGCCTCCGCCGCCTCACATGGGTCCGCTCACCGTCGCAGCCACTGCCGAGCCCGACCGAGGCGAAGCACCCCTCACCGTGGACTTCTCTGCAGAGGTGTACGAAGGCGATGAAGCACGCGAAGCAAAGTTCGAGTGGGATTTTGGCGACGGCTCCTCCCGCGCGCGTGGCGCCAAAGTCACGCACACATACACGAAACCAGGTAGTTACAAAGCCCGCGTACTCGCTACCGACGCCTACGAGCGCCGTGGTGAGGACGAGGTCATCATCGATGTGGAATGAACCGGTGCCTCGTGTGGGATGACCGCTGTTTAGCCCCATGAGGTGAGAAGGAAGCGGCATCGCCTTCCGCTCCGATTCTCGTCTGCTCCGGTGGGCTACATCGAGTTCCTCTCCGATGAACGCTTGTGTCGAGGGCGAAGGGCCGTTACACAAGGAGTTGTCTCGTCTTGGCCCCGTAGTCGTGAGTTGGGCTTGGACGGAGGCGGGGTCACGCCTCGGCGTGAGCCGAAGATCAATTAGGAGCCTCAGGCTTCGTGCAAGGAAAGGACCAGGGGTGTGAACACAAACGCTCGAAAACAGGAACAACTCATGGAAGGTCAAGGCAACACGGATGTGCATGTACCAATGTGGAAAGTAGTCGTCTCGAGCTTGCCTTTCCTCGCTGTACACGCCGCTTGCGTAGCGGTACTGTGGGTGGGGTGGTCGTGGTTGGCGCTTGCGGTTTGCGCCGCAAGCTATGCCATCCGGGTGTTTGCAGTTACGGCGGGGTACCATCGGTACTTTTCGCACCGTTCGTTCAAGACCAGCCGCCCCGTGCAATTCTTGTTCGCATTGCTTGGCACTACCGCAGTGCAAAAGGGACCCCTGTGGTGGTCGGCGTTGCACCGCCACCATCATCGTTACGCCGACACCGAAGAGGATATCCACCCACCGACAGTGAAAGGGTTTTGGTGGGCGCACGTAGGTTGGATCCTGTCGCCAAAGTACGAGGCCACTCGTTGGAAAGCCATTCGCGACTTTGCCCGTTTCCCGGAGCTTCGTTGGCTGAACCGCTATCACTTGGTCCCGCCAGTCACGTTTGCAGCGTTGTTATTCCTCCTGGGTAAGGGGCTGGAGTACGCAGCGCCGAGCATCGGTACTTCAGGTTGGCAGCTTCTGGTGTGGGGCTTTTTTGTCAGCACGGTACTGTCGTGGCACGTGACGTTTTGCGTAAACTCTCTCGCCCACGTGTTTGGCTGGCGCCGATTCGAAACCCGCGACACGAGTCGCAACAGCTTCTGGCTTGCGCTGCTCACGCTTGGCGAGGGCTGGCACAACAACCATCACCGATTTCCCGGATCGGAGCGCCAGGGCTTTTTTTGGTGGGAGGTGGACCTTACCCACTACGGACTGAAGCTTATGGAATGGGCGGGTCTTGTTTGGGATTTGCGCCGTCCACCAGCATGGGTTTACCAACGTGGATCCTGGAATTTCGAGCCCGCACCCGAAATGTGAGGGCACGGCATGCCGTGGTTGGCAACACGGCATGCCGTGATCCCGGAGTGGATTACACGTTGGCTTCGAACAGGCCGGCCGCACCCATGCCGCCGCCAATACACATCGTTACAATCCCCCAACGTTTTTTCTGTCGGCGTAGCTCTAAAAGAATGTGGCCAGCCAAACGCGCACCGGTCATCCCATAGGGGTGGCCAATCGAAATCGCACCGCCGTTAGGATTCAGCTTCTCGGGATCGATGCCTAAGCGATCGCGGCAATACACCACCTGGGAGGCGAAAGCTTCGTTCAGCTCGATGATGTCGATGTCGTCGAGCTTCATCCCATGGCGTTTCAGCAGCTTAGGAACGGCGAACACCGGTCCAATGCCCATCTCGTCAGGTTCACAGCCCGCAAACACGCAACCCCGGAAAAAGCCCAACGGCTCGATGCCAAGCTGCTTGGCCCGATCGGTGGACATCATCACCACCACGGCTGCGCCATCGGCAAACTGAGAGGCGTTGCCCGCGGTAACCGTGCCACCTTCTTTAAACGCGGGAGGCAATTTGGCGAGGGCTTCGAGGGTGGTGTCGGGTCGGTTACACTCGTCGCGATCCACAGTCACCGTTTTCATCGAGCGTTCGCCCGTGGCTTTGTCCACCACTTCCATTTGCACAGTCATGGGCACGATTTCGTCTTTGAACTTGCCAGCCTTTTGTGCTGCCGCGGTACGTTGCTGCGACAGCAAGGCATACTGGTCTTGCGCCTCGCGGCTCACCTTGTAGCGCTCTGCAACCACTTCGGCCGTGAGCCCCATAGGCATGTAAATCTCCCGCTTGTGGTCGAGCAGCCAGGGGTTGAACAGGTCTTTCTTATTGAAGTCGTTTTGCAACATGGTGATGGACTCGAGCCCGCCAGCAACCACAGCATCGGCACCTTCGAGCTGAATCATGTGGGCAGCCACCATCACGGCATTGAGCCCCGAGGAACAAAAGCGGCTTACCGTGCAACCGGGAATATCCACGGGCAACCCTGCCATGATCGCCACGTTTCGCCCAACGTTGAAGCCTTGGGGTCCTTCGGGAAAGCCGGTGCCCATCACCACGTCGTCAATTTCGCGGACGTCGAGTTGTGGCACCTTTTTGAGCGCCTCGCGCACGCAGTGCGCGGCCATGTCGTCGGGTCGGGTCTTATTAAAGGACCCACGAAACGACTTCGCGAGCCCCGTCCGAGCAACAGCAACAATAGCGGCTTCTTTCATCTTCTAACTCCTTCGTTCAAGAGAGTTCCCACCACTTTCTCTTGTCGCATTGGGTATTTCAAGGGAAGCGGGAACTTCTGTTTTGTTTGTGCGGGCGTTACCCTTGGCCCAATGGGTTGGAGTCACTGGTCTCGGTTTCTGTTGGCGACCGCGCTGGCCATCAGTGGTAGCGTCGGTGCCACGATTGCATTGGCGGCGGAAAAGATCGTACGCGTTCCCATCCAGTTGCCGCCGGCTTTGGTCCGCGAGGCACTCGTGGCTCAGCTTTTTACAACGGCAACCGGAAAGGCAGTCATTTGGGACGATGGCAGCGGTTGTCGTTTTCTCAAACTTCGGGAGCCAGCGGTGGACGTACAAGGCAGCCGCTTGCGTGTGCGTAGCCGTGCTGAGGCTCGCGTAGGCACACCGGTAGGCCAGCAGTGCCTCGCGCCCATCGATTGGGATGGCATGCTCGAAGTCTACGAGGAGCCGGAACTGTCGGAAGATGGGCGTACGGTGAAGTTCCGTGTGGTCGATTCCGCTTTGTTCGACGCGAGTGGAAGGAAGCCATTCTTTTCCAATCGGATCTGGGGTTTGGTCAAGGACCAAGCTCACCCTCGCTTCGAAACGGTAGAAATCCGGCTTGGCCGGGCGATGGACGAGTTGCGCGAGGTTCTGCCGCTTTATTTACCGCGCCAGGAGCGCGAACAGATCGAACGCATGTTGGCTTCGCTTCGGTTCGAAGCAGTCGACGTTGTGCCCCAAGGTGTGCGGGCCAACTTGGCCTTTTCCGTACCTTTGGTGGAACAACCCACCCCTGCCCCGGAACCAACCCTGACACCGGAGGAGCTGGAGCGTTGGCAACGAGCATTGGACCAGTGGGATGCATTCCTCACCTACACCATCAAGTTCGTTTGGGCCGACTCTCTCATCCGCGACCTGCGCCAGCCGCTGGCTGACGTTCTGCTCGAGGGCCGCTACGATCTGTTGGAAGCCTTGGCCCCGAGTGAGCCCGGAGCGCCCGATCCAGTACCTGGCTTATTCCTACGCACCTGGGAGCGGCTGGCCCCAGTGCTGAGAGAGATTGCCATCCGACAGAAAGGGCAAGAGGCGCTCCGCTACCTGAGCTTCATTAGTGCCGGCGACGCCCTCGTGGCAATGCAAGAAGCTGGGCCGGCTGTAGGCGTAGACATCAGCGCTGACGGGCTGCGGCGGCTTGCACGGATCTTGGCGCCGGCGGACCCTCAGGATCCGCTGCAGTTCGACACCGCGGTGGATCCGGAGCTTCGCACGTTGCTGGGTTTTGGTCCGCCTCTGCCCCCTCCGGATTTAAGCGGTATGCCACCCGAAGAATCGCGATGGTGGCAGTGGTTTGGGCCCCGAGCGGCGTGGGCCAGCGGAGAGGCACCGCCTGCTTCGACCTTAGAGCAATGGCTAGCCACGCCGGAACGACTAGCCGATTATTTACCGCGCGTGCACAAGCTACTGCAGCAAAGCACCGAAGCTGCCCTCGGTGCAACGAACTTGGAGGCAGAGTACCAGGATGTGTTTCGCAGCATCGTACTCGCGACGGCCTGGCAGGAAAGCTGCTGGCGCCAATTCCTGCGGCAAAAGGGGCGCATTACCTATATCCGCTCGGCGGTGGGATCTTCGGGGCTGATGCAGGTCAATGAACGGGTGTGGCGTGGTGTTTACGACTTGCGCGGCATTCGTTGGGACATCGCGTACAACGCCCGCGCGGGCACGGAGATTTCGCTGCATTATTTACAAGACTACGCCATTGCGCGGGGCGAGCACCGCAAGCCGGGCGGAATCGACAACTTGGCACGGGCCACGTATGCCGTGTACAATGGCGGACCGGGGCATCTTACGCGCTACCGTAACGAGCGAACAAAGCCTGCGCTCAAGAAAATCGACAACTTGTTTTGGGAGAAGTATCAGTTGGTGCGTAACGGTCAAACCCTCGACGAGGTTGCCCGCTGCTTAGGGGGATCGCCTGGATCCGTCGGATCAGTCGGATCCGTCGGATCGGACTGATCCCAAAAAATTCCATGAAGCCCACCATCAGCGTGAAAACTGTGCTGTTACTCGGCGCCGGCGCCTTGTTTGTGGGGCTGTGGTCTTGGTGGGACATCCACTTTCAGCGGACGTTACCTCCCGAAGGCTTTTTCGTCCGAGTTGAGCCGGGTGACACACTGCGCACGGTGGCGAACCAGTTAGCCAAAGGAGGCTTTCTCTCCGGGACGGGGAATTTCACCCTTTGGGCGAGAGCACTGGGAAGCGAGCGGAGGTTACGCCCGGGCGACTACTTATTTCAAGGGCTTCTCTCCCCGCGCGAGCTACTGGCAGAGCTCGAATCGGGCCGTCTGGGGAGGCAGCAATTCACCATACGCGAAGGCGACTCCCTCGCTGACGTGGCCCGGCGATTTTCCGAGCGAGGATTTGGCGGAACCGACGTATTTCGTTGCGCACTGGAAAGCGAGCGGCTGCGTACCCGCATTGGTTCTCCACCCACCGGGCTCGAGGGCTACTTGTTTCCCGACACTTACTACTTTGCCTGGAGCGAAGAAGCCGAAGCCATCGTTGGCAACATGATCGATCGCTTCCTCGAGCAAACGCGTGACCTACACGAAGCTCGGCAACGTGTGGGGCTCAGTGTGCACGAGATGGTTACCCTGGCCTCGATCATCGAGAAAGAAACCGCAGTTCCCGAAGAACGGCCTTTAGTTTCAGCCGTATTTCACAACCGGCTTCGTCAAGGGATGAAGCTGCAAGCCGATCCGACAACCACGTACGGCTCGAGGCGCGATGGTCCGCCCGGCCCAGCAGACTTGCAAGCAGACCACCCCTACAACACCTACCGACATTTCGGCCTGCCACCTGGCCCGATCTGCAACCCCGGGCGTGCGTCGCTCCAAGCCGCAGTTAACCCCGCTCCCGTCGACTACCTATACTTCGTTGCTCGCGGTGACGGCACTCACGCCTTTGGCCGCTCCATCGAGGAGCACAATCGCAATGTGAGTCGCCTCCGCGCCAACCAAGACCAGCGTGGTCATTCACGCTAGTCGCCAGCGAGGGAGTCCAGCCCGCCGTGTCAGAGATCACGACGGCGAAATGCTCTGGGCCATACTGCTTGACTTGGCTTCGGGCTGAGAGTTGGCACTTTGCCCAGCTCTTCGGCCTTCTAACCGGATCCATAGGACAATCCCAGCAAATAATAGGAAGGGGAGGAGAGAGAGCAAAACAGCGGTGCCAAAGTATGCCCAAAGTTGCCGTTGCTCGGCGGCAAAGCACACCGGGCAAGCTGCCGCGCCGAGCGGAATTGCCGAGAGCGCGACAGCGCCCAATCCCCCGCAAAAAATTGTGTCGAGCCGCCGTTGCATCGAACGAGTCAACATGGCGCGGGAGACCTTACATCAAGTAAACCAAAACATACAGGACCGGCCATACGCCGACCACAAAGTACCAAAACAAACGCACCGCACGGAAGCCATCCAGGCTGACTTTCCCTGAATCCAGTTGCAGCGCTGTCCAAATAAGCGCAAGCACAGCCGCAATTGCGTGGGCCGCGTGGGTACCAACGATCAGGTAAAAAAACGAACCGTAAGGGCCGGAACGCATGGTCAGCCCATAAGCAAGTAGTCGAGCCCACTCGACCCCTTGAACGGCCACGAACACGCCACCCAACACAGCCGCCATGATGCTACGCCTCCGGACACTCGTCAGCTCCTGCCGTGCGTGGATAGCGCGCGCTGCTGTCCACAAGAGCACACCACTGGCAAGGAGGATCATCGTGTTGACCGCGGTCACTTCCACGGGCAGCCGTGGTTGCCCAGGAGGGGGCCACGCTCCGATCCAGCGAGCTTTTACCACCAAGAAGGCGCTAACCAAGCCAGCAAAAAACATCACCTCGCTGGCAAGGAACAGCGCCATCCCAAGGACCGCACTGGGAACTCCGAGGCTGCCGTGCCCTCTTTGCGTGGGAGCGACCACGGTCGACACCGAGAAGACTCCCATTAATGGTGCCCGACCGCAGGTTGAGCGGGGCGAACATGCCGCCAGTTTTGCCCTCCCTGCGTCAGGACGTCCGGCGCCACTCCAGCAAAAAGAAGCCCCATAAATGCCAACATCGTAAACAACAGGTACCAAATGTAGCGCCGCTCGATGTTCAAGTGCATAAAGTACGCTGCAACCATCGTGGCTTTGACCGCGGCCACACCAAAGGCCGTGACTAACGTAAGCCATGGGTGCCCGAACAACGGACCAACCACGCTAATCGCGAACAAGACAAGCAACGCGAGATAGACTTTGACGTAATTCGGGTGGCTCGTCGCCTCGGTTCCCTGGCCGCTCATGCCGCTCACCTCGCAATGTAAAACAACGGGAACAAGAAAATCCACACCGCGTCTACGAAGTGCCAGTAAATGCCAATCAACTCGACGCGGTGGAGGTTTTTTCCCCGCGCTGCATCCTGTGCCACCAGAGCCAAAATCACCATGCCCACGAGCACGTGTAACCCGTGAAGCCCCGTGGCGGTGTAGTAAAAAGTCCAGAACAAGTCCCGGTAGATGGTGAAGCCGTGGGCAATTTCGCCACTCCACTCGAGAGCCTTCACCCCGAGAAAAACCAGGCCACCGAGAACCGTCAGCCGCAGGAACCGAGCTGCTTTCGGGCCATCGCCCTGCTCTGCGGCTTGGTGTCCCAAAACGGCGAACAGGCTCGAGGTTAGCAGCACAAAGGTGTTGAAACCGCCCGCCCAAATGTTGGTGTGGCTAGCCTCATCAGCCCAGTGTGGGTGGTGCAGGCGAAACATGATGTAGCTTGCAAGTAACCCGCCAAAGATCACAATTTCCGACGCTAACACCCACCACAAGGCAAGGCGCCCAGTGGGGATGCCCGTTGCGCTACGGCGGGTAGCCAATGGCACTTGGAACTCACTAGCGTGGGTCACGGAAGTTTCCCCCTTTCCAGCGGTTACTGCGGTACGTGTTGTGGCCAGTAATCCAGCGGGCGACCCGGCACGCTGTATTCGTAGGGCCCACGGTACACAATGGGCATTTCCGCGAAGTTGCCGTGCGGTGGTGGCGAGGGTGCTGCCCACTCCAGCGTGTTGGCCTTCCACGGATTCTCTTCTGCCTTTTCCCCGGCAAACAGGCTGCGGATGAAGTTGTACAGAAATACGAATTGAAAGAGCAGCATGACCACTAGCGCCACCGTCGCGAGGACGCGCAAGTTTTGCAGTCCCGGAGTGAACAGTTGCGAAAAGTGCTCGTAGCTGTAAATGCGCCGGTGCTCCCCTGCCGCACCCAGAACGAACAGGGGTAGGAAGACGAAGTTGAACGGTACGATGGTGCCCCAAAAATGAATCTTTCCCAAGGTCTCGTTCATGTGGCGGCCAAACATCTTCGGAAACCAGTATGTCAGCGCGGCAAAACCGGCGATCACAGCAATGGGAAAGAACGTGTAGTGGAAGTGAGCCACCACGAAGTAGGAGTCGTGCAAGTAAATATCGGTCGCGTTAGCGCCGAGGAAAATCCCGGTGACCCCGCCGATGAGGAACTCCGCAATGAAGGCCAACGCCCAGAGCATGGGCGTGCGAAATTCAATCGACCCACCGTATAGCGTGGCAATAAAGGCAAAAGTCATCTCCGCAATGGGAATAGAGATGATCAGCGTCGTGATGGTAAACAGGTGGGCCATCCGCGGGTCGATGCCAGCTACGAACTGGTGATGGGCCCAAACGAAAAAGCTGATAATGCCAGTAGCGAACGCGGTGTAGAGAATGGTTTTGTACGCGAACAACTTTTTCCGCGAGAACACCGTAATCACTTCGGCCACGATGCCTAAGGCAGGAAGCAACACGACATAAACCTCAGGGTGGCCGAAGAACCAGAACAGGTGCTGCCACAAAATCGGATCGCCACCACCTTTAGGGTCGTAAAAGTGGGTACCAAAGAGCTGATCGAACAGGAGCATAATCGCTCCTGCCACGAGTGGTCCGACCGAAGCCATGAAAACAATGCTGGCAATGACGACCATCCAGACGAAGATCGGAATTTGCATCGGACCCATTCCCGGTGCGCGCGCGTTCATGACCGTGGTGACGAAATTGATGCCACCCAGTAAAAAGGCGACGAATTCCAGTGCGACAGCGATAAGCCACAATGGGGCACCCCAAGGGGTGTGGTTGTACTGTGCGCTGGCAGACAGCGGCGGATACGCCGTCCACGCTCCCCCGAAGCCGCCCCCGGGAACAAACAAGGAAGCCAAGATCAACACCGTACTCAAGAAGAAGATCTGATAAGAAAGTCGGTTCAGGCGGGGGAAGACCATGTCGTCACAGCCGATCATGAGCGGAATGAAGTAATTTCCAAGTCCCGCAATCAGGATCGGCATGGCCACCCAGAAGATCATGATCGCGCCATGGTTGGTCACCAGTGCGTTGTACTGAAGGGGTGTCACTACACCGTACAAGGGTACGGACTCGCCCGGAAACGCCAGCTGCATACGAAAAACATAGGCGAGAAAGGCACCGACTAAGCCCATGAACATGCCGGTGAACAGGTACTGCAGACCAATGATCTTGTGATCCGTGGAAAAGACGTACCGACTCCAAAAACTTTGCGCGTGCCCTTCAGCCATCTCCCTCAGCCTCCTTGCGCGCTCCGGCTTGCGTACCATGCGGCATGTTCGGCCGGAGTTTCGATCGTGAGCCGCGCCGGCATCAGCGCATGGCCAATGCCGCAAATCTCCGCGCACTGAATGTCGTACGTACCAAGCCGCGTGGGACGAAACCAACCAGTGACGATGCGCCCAGGCACCGCATCTTGCTTCAGGCGAAAGGCCGGCACGGAAAAGCTATGAACCACGTCGCGGGAAGTGAGCTCGAAATGGTACGTGGTGTCGATTTTTAGCCGCAAGTCGTTCACCGTGCGTACATCATCCTCGGTATCCAACTTCCCGTCCGGCCCCGGATGAACGAACACCCAAGCCCATTGTTGGGCCACAATGCGGATGCGCTCGTCAGCCGGTGGCAAATCCTGCTTCACTGCTTTCCAAGTCAGAAGAGCGCCGACAATCAGCACCACATCGCAAACAATCACCAACGCGTGAGGACGGCTGATCCAACGCTTTTCCTCCTTGCGCTCGCCAGAGATGTAACTTGCAGCCACGCCAGGGCGCCGACGAAAGCGGAAGATGAACGTAAACAGTGCGGCCTGGGCCACAACGAACCAAAAGCCAACCGTCACCAGGATCAACGCAAACAACCAATCGATGTCCCGCGCACTCGTGGACGCCTGGGGTACCAGCCACGATAGCATGATTGGTCCCTCCCTCAGCGCACCAGCAGCCACGCTACCGCGGCAAACACGAGACAACCCACCAGCGTGGCCATGAACCATTTACGCGCTACGTCATCCCACTGCATCGCATCGGCCATCTCTCACCTCACGGCTGAAGCGTGGTGATATACGCCACCACATCAGCAATGGCGTTATCGTCCGGAAGCACGTTGACCATAGCTCGCATCTGTGCGCCCGTGACGTCGCCCGGCCCCGCGCCACGCTGCCCCGAGCGGAACTTCTTGAGCTGGTCGATAAGATACCAGTCGGCCTGCCCAACGAGCTTCGGCGCTTTTAACGCCTCGTTGCCCTTTCCGTCCGCTCCGTGGCAAGCCGCACAAGTAGCGTATAGAGTTTGCCCTCGCGACGCATTACCTGTGTTCTGCGAGCGCTGTGCTGGTAAAGGCCGAAGCGAAGCCACATATGTCGCGACGGCCTGTAAGTCGCCATCCCGATAGACTGCCTGGGCCATGGGCCGCATTTGGAGACCGGTGGTGTCGTCGGGATGGTAACCACGTTCCCCAGCAAGAAACTTGCGTAACTGCGTTTCGACATACCACTGGGGTAAGCCGCCAATTGCCGGGGCAAACCGCTGGCGATCACCCTGCCCGTGCTCGCCATGACAACTGCTGCACAACACGTAAAGCTCGCGCCCCCGCGCAAGTGGGTCGGCAAACGCTGGAAACTTTACGCAGACAACAAACGCAGCGAGCAATACCCACCGCAGAGCTGCCACCACGCCCATCCACCCCTGGGAGCGAAGGCGTTTTCGCCGTTCAAGCCACACTTCCACCATACCGCAGAGCAACGCGAAGCAACCGCTGTGCCCCTCTCTGACAAAACGCCCGCTAGATCAAGGTCGCCTGAACCTTCTTAATTGCAGGGTTGGGCAACCAACGATTTCCTAGAGATGCAAAGCACCCGAGTTGCATCGCGGGGTGTGGAGGTCAGCGAATCGGCTCGGCAAGCCACTAGACAGACCCAGC
>FMJZ01005490.1_pt1 | contig 26017 bp, 25 predicted proteins | sample 1987881 | NCBI WGS metagenome assembly FMJZ01 (sample SAMEA4378227, study PRJEB15110) | soil metagenome | biome: soil; feature: Field; material: Soil | place: India | collected 2015-03-11 | depth 0 m
CCCCTCTCCCGACCTCTCCCCGACGCGGGGAGAGGTGAAACGCCCCTTCCCGGGCAGGGAAGGGGCTGGGGGTTCGGTTGACCGAATCTCGCCTTACGTCTCGCTCTCTTCGTACTTCTGCTTCAGCATGGCGACAACGGACGGGTCGGCGAGGGTGGTGGTGTCGCCGAGCGCACGCCCTTCGGCGATGTCGCGCAGAAGTCGCCGCATGATTTTGCCGGAGCGCGTCTTGGGCAGTTCCGACGTGAACAGGATATCGTCCGGGCGGGCGATGGGACCAATCTTCTGCACCACGTGCTCTTTCAGCTCGTCCACCATCTCGCTGCCGGCGCGGTAGCCCTCTTTCAGCGTGACGAAGGCGGCGATTGCCTGCCCCTTGATTTCGTGCGACTTGCCGATGACCGCCGCCTCGGCAACCGCCGGGTGGTCAACGAGAGCCGATTCGACCTCCATGGTGCTGATGCGGTGACCCGCTACGTTCATCACGTCGTCCACGCGCCCCAACAGCCAGTAGTAACCGTCTTCATCCCGTTTACAGCCGTCGCCGGTGAAGTAGATGCCCGGGAAGCGACTCCAGTACTGCTTGACGAACCGCTCGGGGTCGCCGTAGATGGTGCGGAGCATCCCGGGCCACGGCTTCTTGATGACCAGATAGCCTCCTCCGCCCAGCGGCACCGAGTTGCCCTGCTCGTCCAGCACGTCGGCTTCAATGCCCGGGAAGGGGCGGGTGGCGGAGCCGGGCTTGGTGGTGGTAATGCCGGGCAGGGGGGTAATCAAGATGTGCCCCGTTTCGGTTTGCCACCAGGTATCCACGATGGGACACCGCTGTCCGCCGATGTAGAGGTGATACCACATCCACGCTTCGGGGTTAATCGGCTCGCCGACGCTTCCCAGCAGGCGCAGGCTGGAGAGGTCATGCCGCTGGGGATACTGCGGTCCCCACTTCATGAAAGCGCGGATGGCGGTCGGCGCGGTGTAAAAGACGGTCACGCGATACTTTTCCACCAGCTCCCAGAAGCGGTCGCGGTCGGGATAGTCGGGTGCGCCTTCGTACATCAGCACGGTCGCGCCGTTGGACAGCGGACCGTACACCACGTAGGAGTGACCGGTCACCCAGCCGACATCCGCCGTGCACCAGAAGACGTCGTCGTCTTTCAGGTCAAACACCCATTTGGTGGTGGCGTATACGCCGGTGAGGTAGCCGCCGGTGGTGTGGGCGATACCTTTGGGTTTGCCGGTCGAGCCGGAGGTATACAGGATGAAGAGCAGGTCTTCGGCGTCCATCGCCTCGGGCTCGCAGTGCATCGGTGCGTGCTCCATCAGGCGGTGCCACCAGTGGTCGCGTCCCTCCAGCATGGGTACGTGCGTGGCGTCCATCGCGCGGTTCAGCACAATCACATGCTGGACGGTTGGGCAGTGTTCGACCGCCTCATCGGTAGCGCGTTTCAGCTGCACGATGTTGCCGCGCCGGTAGCCTCCGTCGGCGGTTACGACCACCTTGGCGCCGCAGTCGTTGATACGCTCGCGCAGGGCTTCAGCGGAGAAGCCGCCGAACACCACCGAGTGGGGTGCGCCGATACGGGCGCAGGCGAGCATTGCGATAGCGGCTTCGGGCACCATCGGCATGTAGATGACCACGCGGTCGCCGCGATGCACGCCGAGTTTCTTCAGCACGTTGGCGAACTTGGTCACCTCGCGGTACAGGTCCCAGTAGGTCAAAACGCGCTCTTCGCCGGGTTCCCCTTCCCAGATGATTGCTGCTTTGTTGCGTCGGGCTGAGCGCAGGTGTCTGTCCACGCAGTTCACCGAAGCGTTCAGTTTTCCGCCGATGAACCATTGAGCGTGGGGCGGATCCCACTCGAGCACCTTGTGCCATGGCTCGAACCATTCCAGTTCGGACGCGAAGCGTGCCCAGAACGCCTCCGGGTCTTGCGCTGCGATTTCGTATATCTGCGGGTCGTTCACGTTCGCCTGTGCGCGAAACGATTCGGGAGGCGGGAAAGAACGATTCTCCTGCAACAGGGCTTCAATAGCCGCCTGTGCACGAGTGATTTCGGCAACGCCGTCGCTCATGATGAAACCTCCTTTGCGCTCGGAATATTACGCTTTGAGTAACTAATATTTTACCACACAAAACGACCTTTCCTGCCTGATGCAGGAGAGAGGAGAGGTGTGTCGAAGTCTTTACATGTCCGCCTTTGCTTGACAAAGGTGAGCAGATGCAGTAACAATAATGATGAGTCTGGAAGGTTTGCCCGACGACAAAGGGGCATCTGATGGATGCAGAAAGCATCGTTTCAATTGAACAGCAGATTGCGGGATTGCACCGGGCAGCGCAGGTCTCGATAGATCCTTTACCGCTGGATGAGGCGTTGCACCGTATCGCCGAGGAGGCTTGTGTTCTGACCGACGCCAGCGCAAGCGCAGTGGCTTTTCTCACCGAGGGCGAAACGAAGCTGCGCCTGGTGGCTGTCGCAGGAGAGGGAGTACAGGACCTGCGGGGAACGGTATTTCGTGTTGAGAACTCGCTGATGGAGAGTGCTGTTCGTCGCGGTGAGAACGCCATCCCGTTCTACCCGGTACACTCTGATCCGGTGATGGAGAGCCTGCTCGGCGGGACGCGCCTGCGTGGTGCGGCGGTCGTGCCGATACAGTGCGACCAGCAGATACTTGGCGCGCTGGCGGCGATGAACAAGCGTGATGGTTCGCGGTTTGATTCCTCGGATATTCGCAGTCTGCAGATACTGGCATCGCACCTTGCCAGCCTGTGGCGACGCCGACAGCTGGAACAGCGCAATGAACGCCTGCGGCGCGAGCTGGAGGTGATGTACCACGCGGCGCAAAGCATCGGCAGCAGTTTGAACCTGAACCAGGTGCTGGACACGGTTCTGGAGGAGGTAGCCGCGCATCTACCTCACGCCTTTGCGGTGCTGTTTTTGCTCACCGACGAACGCACTCATCTGTTTATCGCCGCCGAGCGCGGACTGGAGGGCGAGGAGCGCGAAATCATGCTGGCGGCGGACGAAGGCTTGCAGGCGGAGGTGCTGCGCACGGGCGAGCCTCGACTGGTGAACGCTGCTGACCTGGACCCCGGCGTGGAGCAGTTTGTGCCGCGCCTGAAGATACATTCCGCACTGTATGCACCCGTCAAGTCCCGCACGAAGACGCTGGGACTGCTGCTGGTTACCAGCACGAGTCGCAATGCCTACACAGAAGCGGACCTGAAGTTGCTGAACGGTGTTGCCTCACAGGCAGGTATCGCCATTGAAAACGCCCTGCTGTATGAGGATGCTCATCGGCGGGCAGAAGAAGCGACCTCCATTTACGAGCTGTCGCAGCTGGTGAACTCGTCACTGGAGTTGCACAGCGTGCTGGACCTGGTGGCGGACAGTGTGCTGAGGTTGTTACAGGTGGATAAGTTCGCGCTGATGCTTTACGATAGCAACGAGGGCGTTCTGCGTACCTATGTTAGTCGAGGAGTAGACCCCGTGTATTTTGACCGCCTGCGCCCCACAAAAGGGCAGGGGATACCCGGCTGGGTGCTGGAGTTCCAAAGCCCGGTGTATGTATTGGATGTTTCTGCTGACCCGCGCAATGCGGCTGTTCCTTTAGACAGGGAGGGGGTAGTCTCCCTGGCGTGTGTGCCTTTGCAGGTCGGAATGGAGCCGATGGGCGTGATGCTGGCAATGAGCAGTCGTCGCCGGCTGTTTACCATTGCCGAGATGGAACTGCTATACACCATCGCCAATCAGGCTGCGGTTGCGATTGATAACGCCATGCGCTACGAGGAGGAAAAGCAGAAGTCGGAGGACCTGCGCCAGTACTTCCTGCGGGTAGCCAAAGCCATTGGCAGCACGGTAAAGCAGGGTGAAGTTCCTCAGCTGATTGCCAACATTGCCGCTGAGGTGTTGCGGGCGGACAGAGCAATATACTATACGGTGGAGGGGAACCGAATCAAGCCCATGGCGGTTAGCGGCTCACGGATGGCGACCCTGCTGGACGATGAGGAGGCAACGGGCATGGCAAGCATGGGATGGGTGCTCAAGACGGGTCGCCCGCTTCTGGTGTACCAGGCTTCCGCAGATGTGCGGTTTCGGGACGACCCGTTCGTCCAGCGCGAGGGGATGGCGTCCTGTCTGGCAGTGCCCATTGGCGGCAAGAAGCCGAGCAGTCTGCTGGCAGTCTATACTCTGCAACCGCGCAAATTCACGCGACACGATGCAGAGTTGTTAAGTACGGTTGCGGCGCTGGTACTGGAAACCTGACCCAGCACCGCTCGACCGTCACTTACGAGCGTGCGCCCAAGCCCTCGAAGAACACTTTCAGGATGTGGTCTATCGTATCGTCCTGCGGGTACGACACCTGTTCCAGATAGGTCAGCGTGACGAAAATGTTGGTCATTCCAAGCAGGATGTACACGCTTTTGCTGGTATCATGCGGTACCAGCTCGCCGCTTTTGATGCCTCTTTGCAGAACCTCTTCCATCTGAGCGATGGTCCGCATAAACTGCTGAACGAGTTCTTTGCTCTGCTGGTCGCCCCGTTGTGCTCCCACAATCTCACGGTACACAATGCGCACCAGTCCCGGGTTGTGATGCGCTATCCGCAGGTATCCCTGCAGAAAGGTGCGTATGGCATCGCGTGCAGAGGAGGTCACATTCAGGGCGGCAAGCACAACCTCTCGCAGCTTGCTCACGCCCTCCTGTAGCAGCTGGTGGTACAGGTCCTCCTTGTGCTCGAAGTAATAGTACAGCAGAGCACGGTTTACATGGGCACGCAGAGCGATTTCGCCGATGGATGTGGCTTCGAAGCCTCGTTCCGCGAACAGGGCTTCTGCAGCACGCATGATACGGTCACGCGCAGTCGGTCGCTTGCTGGTTACCTGAGACTCCTGCATATTCTCCCTCCGAAAGTGTTTTGGTAGCTGATGTAGTGCTCAGCCTCCACCAGACGCTGATTGTCTGGAGAGCGGTCCCAAGCGTGGCAAAGCCGAACAACCATTTGATCTCCGCCATATTATGCGCCCAACCAGCCCCGTTGGACACAGTATTGCGCACGACCGCGAGATAGTGTGTGAGGGGCAGGACCTGGGCAAGCCAGCGGATGCCGTCGGGCATGGCGAACAGGGGCCAGGTAAAGCCCGATAGCAGGAAGGAAGGCACGGCGATAAGCATCAGTATCTGGGTGCTGAGCAATTGCGAGAGGGTAACGCTGGAGATGAAGACGCCAAAGCCGACCAGCCCGATGATGAAAAACGCCGTCGTCGCCAGCAGGACACCAGCGTTCCCATGCATCGGGACGCCAAACTTGCCGAACGGTAACATGAATACGAGTATGCTCATCACAAAAGACGCCATTACATAGAATACCATTTTCCCCAGCGCTGCTGCCACTGGATGGGTAATCTGACTTCGCAGTTCAACAAGTGTGTTTTGTTCGTGTTCCTTCGCCCAGGATAGCGCCACAGCCAGCAGGACAACCTGCTGGAGAATAGCTCCCACCAGCCCCAGCAACAGGAAGTTCGTGTAGTTGAAGGTGGGGTTGTACCACAGACGCAAACCGGTTTCAATGGGCATGGCTTGCGTGCCCGTGTGCTGAGGCGGTATGCCGCGTGCGGAACATTTACGCAGGCTGATTCCGACCGAGTAGGTCTGCAAAACTTCACTCACACTACGAGTAGCCGCGTTGGCGATAATCATGTTACTCCCGTCTATCACTGCCAGCACACGTGCCTGCTTTCCGGCAGAGACATCGCGCTGCAGTCCCCGAGGGATAACGATACACACAAACGCTTTGCCCTGCCAGTTCAGACGTCGGAACTGCTGGAGGTCGTGAACGCTTCCTCGCACGTCGAAGGTGTCGGTAGCGTCGATAGATTGTATAATCTGCCGGCTGAGCGGACTGTGGTCGTTATCCTGTACCACGCAGGGTATCTCCATGACGCGATGCTGACTGTACAGTTCTCCAAACAGCACGGTGTACAGCAGCGGCACAATCAGCAACACGGCAACCAGTCGCCAATCGGTGAGGAACCGCTGTGCTTCACGCGACCAGGTGAAGCAGAAATCGTAAATTGCTTTCACCGCGCACTCCCTCCTTCCCGGTGATACACACGCGCGGTCATTCCCCTGACCAGCCCCTGCACCGATTCCTGCCATTCCACGCGCACTTGCAGACTTCGTGTATCGAAGCTTCCGCGCTCGTTCGTGGCTCGCTTGGTTGCGAAATCGGCGGAGGGAAGGATGCGGGTAACTTTTGCACTCAGGCGTCTTCCGAGGGCCGGTATCTCCACCTGTACGGTATCCCCACGGCGGATGCCACCCGCTGCGCTTTCATCCACAAAAACTTCCACCCACCAGCGTCCTTCGCGGGCTATTGTAAGAATGGGCATACCAGCGGATATCGTTTCCCCGGTTTCCGCCATTTTGCGTGAGACTACTCCGTCTACCGGGGAACGCAGTAACGTCTGCTTAAGGTACGCCTGAGCTTCTTCCAGTTGAGCACGGTTTGCCGACCGCTTAGCCAGCAGTGCCATCAAATCTTTTCGGCGCAGTTCCACCTGCATTCGCGCGTGCTCAGCAAGCTGCAGGTTTGCCTCCGCTGCCTTCAATCCTGCCCAGGCGGATTTCTTCTCTTCCTCACGAACGGCGTCTTTCACCAGCTGCAGTTTCGCTTCGGCTGCTTCCAGCTGAGCCTGTGCTGCCAGAAATGCCGCTTCGGCTTCATCCGCCTTTTGCTGGGGGATAACACCTTCCTCCGCCAGTTTTTTCATCCTGTTCCATGTTTTTTGCGCGACGGTGAACTGTGCTTTTGCCGTTTCCACTGCCTGTTCTGCCTGACGTATCTCCTCTGGACGTGCTCCGTTCATCGCCATTTCCCATTTGGCACGGGCAGCTTCCAGCGCAGCCTTCGCCTGCCGCACCTGGTCCTCCGCGCGCAACGCCTCGAGCTGAATGGCTAACCTTGCTTGTTCAATTTGTGCACCCGTCGCCTGTAATCCTGCTTGAGCCTGTTGGACTCGTGCGTTGATTTCTTCGCTTTCGAGGATCGCCAGTGTTTGTCCTTTGACCACAGTGTCGCCCTCGTCAACGGTTATTACGGCGATTCGTCCGGGGATTTTCGACGAGACGTTTACCTCCGTGGACTCTACGGAGCCTTCTCCCAAATACCTCCAACCCGGCGCCGCAGATACAGGCTGTGAGTCCGCCGTTGCCTGGACGGATAACCAGCGATAGCCCAGCAGGACTACCGCAGCGAACACTCCCAAGCCGATAGCAGGCTTCCACAGTACGCGCACGGCATTGACAACGGATCCAACAGAACGTCGCAAAATCTGCTTCATCGTTCTCAACCTCCTATGGATTGGTTCCGAGCTCTTTGAGTAACTGGTTGGTGAGGTGCAGGAGAGTGTAGTATGCGTTGTCCATCTGGTACAGCGCCAGCTGTTGCTGTATCTTCGCCTGCGACACCGCCAGTATCGCGTCCAGAATCTCCACGCTGGTGCCCACACCTGTTTCGAACCGACGCTGTGCCAGCCTGAGGCTCTCCTGTGAGGCTTCTACCGACCTTTGGGCTGCTTTCAACCCCTGCTGTGCGGATTCCATCTCGAACATTGCCTGTTTGATACGGAGGGCAAGCGCGTTTTCCAGTCTTTGCTGGTCGATGCGGGTACGTTCGGCGGTTTCGCGATGCTCGCGGGCGACCGCTTTTGCGTAGCCGGCATCAAAAAGGTTCCAGCGTACCCCAATGGTCAGCGAGGCATGTGGTTCAATCGCGGAAAGGTCTTCGGTCAGTGTTTCGAGGTTCACTGAGAACAGAACCTGTGGTTTGGCTTCCGCCTCAGCCGATAACGCCAGAGCCTGCAGCGCTCGTGTTTTCGCCTGCAGGGCTTTGATCTCATGGGAGGTCTCTGTTGCCGATTTCAAAGTATCCTCGTAGGTGCCAGAGTATACCAGTTCTCTCAAGGGCGTGGACAGTGTTATTTTCTGTTCCTGAGGTAGGTTCAACAGGCTCAATAGCAAAGACATCGCGAGCGCGTATTGATTCTGGGCATCGGTCAGGCGCTTTTGTTGAGATGCCAGTTCGGCGCGGGCGCGCAGTACATCGTACTGCGCAACTATTCCCTGTTGGTAGAGCATCTCTGCCTGTTTGAGGTGTGCTTCCACCACCTCCAGCACCTGCTGTTGAACTTTGACGACCTCCTGAGCCAGCACTGCCTGCAAATATGCCCTGGTAACCTGAAGAGCGACCTCATTTGCCTTTGCCCTCGAAAGGGAATCAGATGCCTGTACTCCGAGCGATGCCGCTTTGATTGCGTTCTCGATCCGACCGCTGGTGTATACAGGCAGGCTGAATACCAGTGTGGCACGTTTCGCAGTGGCTCTGGCAAGCTCTATTTCGGGCACCGGCACGGTCACACTGAGAGGAGACTGTGGGTTTGCCGGGTTGGGCAATTTCAAACTTATGGGTGGAACCTTCAGGACGGGTGGCTCCGGCAGATGCTGGAGCGAGATGCGCCACTCCAGTTTCGGCTGGGCGAGCGCCCGTGCCTGCTCCTTTTTGGCTGATGCCGCGCGAATATCCTGTATCGCTCCTTTGTAGTCAAGGTTGCGCTCTATCCCGATGCGCACCGCCTCTTCCAGCGTCAGAGGTTCAGGCATCTGCTGAGCGATAGACGGTACGGAGATTGCCAGCATTATCAGAAGAGACATAACTTTTTGCCTCATTTTTCTCACCTTTTAACTAACTGTTTAGTTAAATCCGATAGTATTATACCACAAATTTCGAGCATCGACCAGAGAGGTTGGCTACTTAAACTCTGCCGGAGCGGATGGTGTTTACCGTTTATAGTTCAGAATGGCAAGGGCAGGCGGCGGTTTACGAGTAATGCCAAAACAGAAGGGGCTGTTGCTGTGGAACCGCTCGACAAGGTCGAAGTTCTCGTAGGCGATACCGTGCGGGATTTCCACCTGGCTTGCCCAGTAGACACGTCGCGCGTTCACACGCACCTGCAGGTCCTGGTTCCATGTGCCTTTGGGCTTGCGCCAGTACTGAGTGACGGGGAAAGAGCCACGGTATCGCCACCAAGGCGCACGCGGGTCAGCTGGCTCTTTGCCCGGGTCGGCTTCGTCGGTGGTCAGACAGACTACGATATCGCCGGCGCGGTTGAGGGGCAGTCTCTGCAGGGGGAAGTAGGTATCCGGCGCAAAATGCTCTCCCTGATAGTTTCCGAACAGGTCGCGGCTGTGCACGACTGTATCTTTCAGCCACAGCTGTCGGGCACGGATATAGTTGCCCATGGTAGCGGTAAGCACGCACTGGTCGAGCGGGGCGCTGTTCGGGGTGGGTTCTGCCGTCAGGCATACCTCGTCCGGGCGGTCGCTGCGAAAAGTGGCCGTAACAACCACTTCCGCACCGTTTTCGAACCGCTCTACAAGGAAGCGCACCTTCAGGAACTCTACGCTGTTGCGTTTGGACAGTTCACCAGGCTCGGCTTCCGAAGATGGCTCGTCCTTTTTCAAGCACCAGAAGCGTTTGCCGGGTTTCCCGTCGGTTTGACTTACCTCCAGCTCGCTGAAGCCCCGCCGCCCCTGCACGATAGGTTCCACCGCGATGAAGTTGACCAGCCCGATTCTCTTTCCGTTATCCAGAATGGGATAGCCGATGCGGAACAGTCCGCGCGGAGAGTGTCCCCCTTCTTCTACCTCATCTGGGGCAATAGCAATCTGAATGCCCTGGGCGAATCCCCACACGTATCGCTTTGTGAACGGCAACCACACCTTAGACGCCAATTCGTTCACCTCTGCTGCAGGTTTGTATAAGAGATTCGTGCCACGTATGAGTTCGTCCTGCTTTTCCAAAACATGGCGAAAGCGGCAGGTAACTACCTGCCGCTTCAAAAAATTCCATCCCTTCTGCCAGCGCGACTTACTCGCACCAGCAGTTTATCTTCCAAACAGCCTATCCATAGCGCTCAGGTATCAGCGCTTGCGGCGGCGCAGGAATAGACCTGCCACACCCACTCCGAGACCTGCGATGCTGGCGGGATCGGGCACCGGGTTCAGCTCCACCACGAAGGATGGGCGAGTACCGTTTGGATAGTCATGCCACATGCCGTTTGTGTAAATCACCAGATACTGCTCGCTACCTGGCCCCAGATTATCATTGGGCTGGCCGGGATACCAGTTTGTGTACGTCCACGGCTCACCGGTTACCCACCGCCAGTTAGCGTTGGGGGCGAGTTCTCCCTCGGGCTGGTATCCACCCAACCACGCAGGAAGCGTGAGCAGGCTGGTGATGACATTGTTTTCGGCTTCGCTGTGCACGGTGGCGAGATAGCCGTTGTGGAACCCCGGTACGCTTACGGTGCCTGCAAACGCCGCCGCAGCCACCCAGGAACTGGACCCCCCATATACCTGATACAGATGCCCGTTACCGGGCCAGACGATAGAGTTGAGCAGAGTGTAGCTGTACGCCGCGTTAACCAGCAACAGGCTCAAGACAGAAATCAACCCCAACTTGCGACACATGCTAAATAGCACAGCCGTACCTCCTTTCATCCCACACAGGGACGCATCTTACTGTTTCACTCTATATATATTGCAAGATTCGTACCAAAAACGGGGTTTCTCCTGCCTTTCGCGAAAAAATCCTGAAAATTTTCTCTGGGTGTGCCTCTCTGTATTACTGTTTTTGCTGGTGGCTTTACTAATTGGGGAGGAACTGCGGAACAGGTGCGCCGGTCAGCGTGCTGAACAGGGCAGCAAGCCCTCCGTACAGCGCCTCTCCCAGCAGGAGACCGAGGGCGAAGGGAAGATAACGACGGTAGCTGTGCAATCCCCCGGTGCGCACACACAGCCACCGCAGCAGCCAGCCCAGAAAGACCGAGAAATAGATACGCCCCATGGCGTACGTGCTTGCCATAACAAGACCAATAGGACTGATCTGCCACCAGATGTACCGGCTGCGCATCCATCCCAGCCACATCGAAAGCGCTCCGCCAATGCCCATTGCCAGAATGCCGCCCGAATGGGGACGCAAAGGCGATTCCCCATAGCCGAGTGCCCTGTCCAACGACCAGTGTGGCGCCATGTTGGTACCGTAGTAGTCCAGGGTAACGCTTCCATACCGGTAGGACACGCCCACAAAAGCGAAAAAGCCCACTACGAAACCCACACACAGAGACAGTGCCAACGCTCTGGTCAGCCAACGTGCAGGCAGTAGCGATGGGCGTGCCAGGCTGTAGGCGTTGGCGACGGCGGGCATCGGGTGTTCGCGTGGATCGTGCATGATAATCACTTCCATCAACAGGGTTGCGCTGGCTGTCTGGGTGGTAAAGTAGCTCGTGCCGAAGAAAGCCATTGCGTCGGTGGGGATAAAGGGTGTCTGCACGAACAGCAAACCGGCTTCTGCAACCACACGGGTCAGTACTATCATAATAAGTATGAACAGCAGTGTGACAATGATGGCGATGAGCAGGGGGATGCCAGCCCAATATAACCATACCAGTATTCCCACCAGACACAAGCCGATAAGCACTACCGCAGTCTGATAGCGCATCGGCTCATGCTGGTCCGCTTGAGGCTCCTGTTGGGTGATAACGCGCCAGACGTGTTGCCAGTGGGGGCGTGCGGACCACAGCATCCACAAAGCCCACACAATCAGCGCACCGGTGCCCATTGCCCCCTCGTGATGCAGAGGCCCCACCATGAGAGGGTCGTATCCCATCTGTACTCTCAGCACTCTGATGAGGTGGAGCACCAGAAAGGTGAACCACAGGCTGAAAGACACCTCGGTTGGGAGCAGATACACCGCACCGACCACGGCGAAAAACAGCTCCAGCACGCCAAACCCCAGTGCGTTCCAAGGCGGGTCGGGAAACCAGGCGTTTGTATCGACGGGGGCAAGCAGGGTGGGGATGGATGGGCTGAGTGCGTGAGCGGTGTTCACACCGTGATGCACCATCACTACCAGCACCCCTGCCCAGAACAACCTGTTCTTGTAGAGCGCTCGCCCCGAGGCGATTTCCAGAGGCAGAAGCGCGAGAGGGAAGGTCAGTCGCTCGCGTTCCACCCACTGTTTGCGCAGGAGCGCACAAAGGGCGATGAAGAGCGTGGTGAACAGGGCAAACAGGATGCCCCAGCTGATAACGACGGGTATCCAATGGACGTAGGGAACAGGTCTCCCCGGTGGAATGCCTTCGTAGAACCACCGGACAAGCGGAGAATCCGGGTCCTTGCTAAGGAGCAGGTAGTTTGGCGATTGGGAGAAAGCATCAATCCAACGTCGCCCCGCGTTTGCGAAGTAGGCAGGCGCAACCACCATTGGTCCCAGGTATCTCCATAGCCCGGAGGAAGCCAGGCTTGCTCCCGTTGCCCACATACTCCATGCAATGAGCAATTCAGCTGTGTTCAGAGCCAGCGCAGGGCGCACCCGACGCAGGATGGGGTTGACCAGCCAGGCGAGAACGGTGAACAGACAGAGCGCACCGATGGGCAAATGGTTACCGTAGAGAAAGGTGTTTTTCAGATGGTAATCGTTGTAGGGGGTGATGGCACACAGCAGAGCAACACCCCCTGCGCCGGCAAAGAGTGCTATCGCCGGGCGCACCCGCACCGGGGGAAACGAAGGTTGCCCGGCGACGTCGCGAGTGGCAATAGAGCCGTCCTCGCGGGTTCCGACAGCATATCCACCTGGCGTGCGCGCTGCATGATGCATTGTTGCACAGAACAGGTCGGTTTTCGGTGAGCCTTATCGCGGCGCTGATGGTGCTGGCGGTGTTATCGGACCACCCCGCTGATACCGATAGAACTCCGGGGGCGCACCGCGGCTCTCCTCTCGTTTGACACCGCGGGCATAGAACACGTAGCCCACAATCGCCAGAGCCACGATAATGAGCACTACAGCCAGAACGGGGTTCACCTCTCGGTTACGCATGTGCCTTCTCCTGTCTTTGAGTATTCGGGCAGAGGCGGAAACCACCTCTGCCCATCGCGGTGTGTTATGCGCCTGTGCGGCACGCCGGTATCGGGTCTATTGCCTGGTCATCCTGCACCGTCCAGAGGTGCGGGCAGTAGTCGCCCCACCGTCGGGTGGAGACGTGCCCGTCGGTCCACAGTACGTTCAGCCTCTGATTGAAGAAGCCCTGTACGTTGGGGTCGGTGGATGTCCAGTCCTTGCCAACCGAGGTGAAGCCGCAGGGCAGAGCACCGTTGAGTACCAGGTCGCGGTCGCAGGTAGACCAGAGGTCGGGATACTTGGCGTTAATGACATGGATGGTCTGCGCCGGGAGCGCCAGCTCTGCCACGCGCACGCCACCCCTTCCCCAGAATCCCGGTCCGTAGTGGTTGTACGGGTCGTCGGGCCAGGGGAGCACGCGCCAGGCGTCCCATGGATCGGAATTGTTCAACCCATAGGAGACGCGCACAACCCGGCCCTCGCCGACGCCATCTACAATGTCCCGCCACAGACCGATATTCCAGCCGAGGTTGCGGGCATCCGTCATGGTCCATACCTGCGCGAACTGCGGCGATACCAGAATACCCTTGTTCTTCAGGTAGGGGAAGATGAACACCATCCAGGGCGTATAGGTCCCGCCGGTGTCGGGGTCAGGTGGCGAGATAAAGAACCCCGCCGGCACCAGAGTCTCGTCGTAGTCCTGCGCGTACATCTGCAACGCCAGCCCAATCTGCTTGAGATTGCTCATATCGGATGCCTGACGGGCTTTAGTGCGTGCCTGGGCGAACACCGGGAACAGAATCGCCGCGAGGATAGCGATAATCGCTATCACGACCAGTAGTTCAATGAGCGTGAATGCCGTTGAGCGTTTCATTGCTGGTTACCTCCTGAGGGAAAGTTGATTGACCTGCTTTGACGACAACCTCTTTCGGGAGCGGTGCGCCACGTTGCAGTGCGCCGCAGGATTGACGCACGACAAGATAGGGGCGCAGGATAACGCGACTATCCTCTGCGCTGTCAGTGCCGTTCAGCGTCTGCAAAACAAGGCTTGCCGCAGCCCTCCCCAGCTCCTCTTTGGGTTGCCACACGGTGGTTAACGGAACCCAGAGGTGGTCTGCACAATCCATGTCTGCGAAGCCCACGATGGCGACATCTTCGGGGATTCGCAGTCCCATTTCAAAGGCGGCGCGCATCGCGCCGATGGCGACGGGGTCGTGCGAAGCAAAGATAGCGTCGGGACGATGCAGGGCGAAAAGCCTCCGAAAACCTTTGTAACCGTTGTCTTCGCCAAAGCCGCACACTTCAACGATGGGCTGTCGCCCTGCTTCCTGCATCACCTCCTGATAACCGAGCAGGCGGTCGCGCCCCACGCTGAGGGACTGGTCGCCTGCCAGATGGGCGATTCGCCGATATCCGCACCGTACCAGGTGCTCGGCTGCCAGTCGCGCACCCAGCCGGTCATCGCATCCGACGTAGGGAAGGTTTAACTCACGTGGGTAGCGGTCAAACAGCACGGTAGGAATACGTTCATGCTTCAGCGCGGACAGGATGGAAGCGTTGTGGTCGGGATTGCAGGAAGCGATAAGCAGGGCTTCCACCTGCCGACCGATAAGCGAGCGAATCTCCTGTTGTTCTACTTCAGGATCGTCATCGGAATGGCATATCAGCACGGTATAGCCTTCGCGCTTTGCAACCTCTTCGATGCCAATCACCATGTGAAGCCAGAAGGAGTGGCGCAGATTGGGAATGAGCACGCCCAGCAGGTGGGTACGCTGCGACACCAGCCCACGTGCCAGCAGGTTGGGGCGGTAGTTCAGCCGTTCTGCGGTCTGCAGGATGCGCTGGCGTACGACTTCACTGACGCCCTTATCGTTGCGCAGTGCCCGGGAGACTGTCATCGCAGAGACTCCAACTTCCTCTGCAATGTGCTTAATCGTGATGCGCATATTACCTTATCCCATTAACGTTAACGTTAACTATCTGTATTGTAGCAGGTGGCTCCAGAAATTGCAAGGGCTATGTGCCTGATTCCTGAAAAAACAGAGCGAACCGCACTGAACAACAACCGCTTGACAGCAGGAATCTCTTTCTCCTATGATAAAAATAGTAGAAACAATCAACTGGAGGGCGGTGAGCCGTGGCATCGGTCACGCTGAAGCATCTGACCAAAGTATTCAAGAATGTCGTTGCCGTCAACGACCTGAATCTGGAAATCAAGGACAAAGAGTTTCTGGTGCTGGTTGGTCCTTCGGGATGCGGAAAGACCACCGCACTGCGGATGATTGCCGGGCTGGAGGAGGTCACATCGGGCGAGATTTACATCGGCGACCGATTAGTAAACGATGTCCAGCCCAAGGACCGCGATATTGCGATGGTTTTCCAGAACTATGCCCTGTATCCGCACATGACGGTGTATGATAACATGGCTTTTGCCCTGCGGATGCGCAAGTTCCCCAAAGCGGAAATCCAGCGCAGGGTGCACGAGGCGGCGAAACTGCTGGGGCTGGAGGGATTGCTGGACCGCAAACCCAAGCAGTTGTCCGGAGGACAGCGTCAGCGTGTGGCACTGGGGCGCGCCATCGTGCGAGAACCGCAGGTGTTCCTGATGGATGAGCCGCTCTCCAACCTGGATGCCAAACTGCGCGTGCAGACCCGTGCCGAGCTGATCAAGCTCCAGCGGCGACTGGCGGTCACCACCATCTACGTGACGCACGACCAGGTAGAGGCGATGACCATGGGCGACCGCATCGCGGTGATTAAAGACGGCGTGCTTCAGCAGGTGGATACGCCTCTGAACATCTACCACTATCCGGCGAACATGTTCGTGGCGGGCTTTATCGGTACGCCGCCGATGAACTTCCTGGACGTCACGTTGAAGCGCAGCGGAGACGACTATTACGTGGACGGCGGTGATTTTAAGCTTCTCTTGCCAAAGTTCGCTGCAGACAAGGTGCAACCCTGGGTGGACAAGCAGGTGGTGTTCGGGGTGCGCCCTGAAGACATCTTTGACAAAGCGCTGGCGCCGATGACCACCGCCCACGATGGGAACACGTTGAGGGCAATGGTGGACGTGATAGAGCCGATGGGCGCGGTGGTCACCGTGTATCTGACTCTCGGCACGCACCAGCTCGTCGCCACTATCGACGCCGACACGAAGGCGAAGGAGGGAGAGGAGCTGGAAATCGTGCTGGATATGGACAAGACGCACCTGTTCGACAGGGAAACCCAGAAGGCTATTTACTAGTTCCAGCTCCCAGCAAGTGCATGGCGTCGTGGATGCGGATTCTCTGCTGCTTCAGCCACAACAGCACCTCCGGCGGAGTATGCATCGCGCCCGGCACGATGACGTGCTGATATCCTTCGCGAGTACACAGCCGTTGGAGTGTCGCGAAGTCTTCCGCCTCCACCACGTTCACCAGCCCCAGCTCCCTGCTTGTTTTGCGACACAGGTTTCGCCGCGCGTTCCATTCCTCTGTGCTGTCGCCCCAGTTTCTATGGCAATATATCAGCGTCTTCATCGTCTGCACTCCTCCCCAGCGGTTTCACCATTCCAGTGGTCGGCACAAAACGTCCAGACCCGCACCGGAAAACTACCGGCATTGGCTCCAGGCAGGTTGAAAACCGGTAAGCAGACGGGCTAATCCAGCCGCCGGCACGATTCGCGAATCACCAGTTCGGTAGGCAGGTATATCGTTTGCGGTTCGGGGTGAGGGCTGGCGAGCACTTCGAAGAGCAGATCCATCGCGCGCTGCCCCATTTCGTAGAGGGGCTGGCGTACAGTGGAGAGGGGAGGGTTCAGATGCGCCGCGCTGGATGGGTCGTCGAAAGAGACGATACTGACATCCTCGGGCACTCGCAGACCCAGCGAGCGAAGCAGGGTGAGCGTTTCCAGCGCAAGGTAGTACCCTGCGGTGAAGATGGCGGTCACCCGTTCCGTGCGGATAAGCAGGTCGGTCATCTGCTGGCGTGCTTCCACCGACAGGTGTGAGTCCGAACCTGCCTGCACAATCCATTCGGGGGAGACGGGGGCGTTCCACTTTTCCATCGCCTGCAGATAGCCGCGCAGACGGTCGGCACAGTTGGTGCTGCCCTGCCAGCCGTTCAGATAGGCGATGTTGCGGTGTCCCAGCGAGAGCAGGTACTCCACCGCACGCCGTGCCCCTCCGAAGTTGTCGCTGTCCACGCAGGGGAAGAGGCTGGATTGCCATGATGCACCCATTACTACCAGACGGGTACCGTTTTGCCACAGGCGTGCCAGAACCTCGAACGCATCCACCGGGGGAGCGATAAATATCAGGGCGCCCTGGGCGTGCTTTTCTGCTGTCTGTTCGTATTCTGCACTCTCTGCCTGAACCACCTGCAGGGTCAGGTCCCGTGACTGTGCCACATTGCGCATGGCGCGGAAGGGTTCGCGCAGGTAGGTATCTGCCTGGGGATGTTCTGTGTAGGGTATCACGAGCACAACGCCGTGAACGCGCACGGGCTGAACGGCATCGGTGACAAAAGTGCCCGCTCCTGAGCGCCGGTAGAGGCGTCCTTTGCGCACCAGCTCCTGAATAGCGCGGTTGACGGTCATCTGGCTGACGCCAAACTGTCGCGCCAGGGCGCGTTCGCCGGGCAGCTGGCTTCCGGCAGGAAGTTTACCCTCCAGAATTTGGGTTTCCAGAATACGCTGGATACGCAGGTATCTCGGCTCTTCAATCTCGGGTGAGCTCACGGCGTTGTTCCTCCCGACACAGCATTGTGACACAAAACGACAGCACCATCAGCGACGCCCAAAGGGTCTCTGCACTAACTGTTATATAATGGTGTATCAACCCTTTCTGGGCATATTATAGCGCATGGGGGCGAAGCTGTCAAACAGGGGGCGAGGTTGATATTGCCGAGGAGCCAGCCTGAGGAATCTTACCGAAGCGCAATTTCCACGGAAGCCATATCGCCTCCCAGATGACCTTTTTGGAGAGCTTGGATCTGCCTGCGCGCCTCTCAGTAAAGACGATGGGGATTTCCTGGATGTGGAAGCCCAGTCGGTACGCGCGGTATGCCATTTCTATCTGAAAGGCGTAGCCGTTGGACCGGATGGTGTCCAGATCGATGGCTTCGAGTACCTCACGTCTCCAGCATCGGTAGCCTCCGGTGGCATCGCGCAGGGGTAGGCGGGTGATAAGATGCACGTACTGGTTCGCAAAGAAACTCAACCAGTAACGCTGGCGAGACCAGTTACTAACGTCACCGCCCTCCACATACCGCGAGCCGATCACAAGGTCAGAATGCTCCGCGGTTTCTATCAAGCGTGGCAGGTCACTTGGGTCGTGCGAGAGGTCGGCATCCATCTGCGCAATCAACCTGTAGCCCATCTGCAGTGCCTTTTGAAAGCCAGCGACGTAGGCGCGTCCCAACCCTTCTTTGCGCTGGCGGTGCAGGACGTGTACCTGGGGATACTCCTCCGCCAGCTGGTCGGCGAGCTGACCGGTTCCGTCGGGCGAGTTATCGTCCACGACCAGCAGGTGCACGCGACCGCCCGTCGCCTCTATCACCTTCTGGCAGACGATGGGCAGGTTGTCCCGTTCGTTGTAGGTGGGAATTACCACCACCGCATGGTGCTGGTCGTCCATTTACGTCTACCTTTTTCTGATAGTTCCACCTTCTTGCACTCGCAGATTATAGCACATCTTCCGCGTCGGTGGTTAGATATGTTTGTCTTTCTGAAGGGCGAACCTCCCTATGGGCCGACCCCTCTCCCGACCTCTCCCCGACACGGGGAGAGGAGTATCTCCCCTTCCCTCGCAGGGAAGGGGCTGGGGGTTAGGTTTTTTATCTCCAACGCTGCTCAGCCCCATCTGACCTACCCGCAGGCGGGGGGGGAAAGCCCTCACCCTGACCCTCTCCCACAGGGGGAGGGCAAGTACGGCTCGGCAAGAGCCTCGACCTCCAGTTTATTATCGGCGTGCCCTTAGCACCGCTCCAGCAAGAAAATCAAGAAATTTTTCGCCCGGAAAGGGCAAAAACCCCGTTTTTGGTACGATTCTTGCAATATAGATAGGTTGGAAAAGGGACTCGCAGCCCTGAACCAATTGCAAGAAGGAGGGAAAGGGAAAAATGAAACGGTTCGTACTGGTCGCACTGGTGGTCGGTTTGGCGTTCGCGATGAGCGGGGCATGGGCGCTGACGTTGGGACCGACGGTGGTAGGTACATGGACGAGCGGCTGGACAGCGAACAACGACGGAGCTGAGTACTGGGACAATCGTAGCAGCGACGGCACCCCTCCCGGTAACATCGGCTTCCAGTCGTTTGTTGCAGGGGAGTCCTATCTGAACGACGGGTCTGGTGGAGCGGTGCTAGATGTGTGGTTCACCACCAGCGGTCCGGACTGGGCGGCAATCAAGATAGAGATTGCCGGGTTGGCGAACCAAAACAAGTTCGGGGTTTACAAGCAGGGAGATCCTAGTACCAAGAAACAGCTTTTTGACGGCAGCGCTGGACCTGCTTCGCCTCCCGTTGTGTTCAACCCAATTGTGGAGCTTGGCACCACAGACTTCGGCTTCTATCTGGAGAGAGGGACGCCGAATACTCCGGGCTACGTCATTTGGTACAGCGAGTCCAGCTTGAACCCTGATGGTGACGGACAGCATTTCGCGTTCTTCACGGCGCCGCCTCTGGTTCCAGGGTTGAAGGCGTACTACGTCGGTGCAGAGGACTTGAAGCTCAATCAGAGTGACCGCGACTATCAGGACATGGTGGTCTACGTTGCAAACATCCCCGATGCCTCGACGTGGATGCTGTTCCTGTCGGGTATGCCGGCGGTGTTGATGCTTCGCCGCAAGCGGTCGTAAGTCAGAACCTTGCACCTGCAGTGCGCCCACTGCAGGGGAGACGCCAAACCGACACCGACAAAGTGTAAAAAAGTGAGTGAAGCGCCGTGCTGCAGTGAGAAGCTGCCTATCGGCGCTTTCCGTTTCGATCAGGGGCAACAGCAGAGACAATCTGGTCTCTATACAGGTTGAAGGAGCAAAGCGCCCGCGCACCCAGCACCTGCACCACTTCGTAGGTGTCCAATTTGGTGCGCGGGTTGACTTTGCCAACCGTACACCGCCGCCCTATCCGGTCGTACAGGCGGCAGCGGAAACAGCCAATGCGCTCGACGCGGTTCGTCTCCATCACAAGGTGAATTCGCCCACGAACACGCTGTTTTCCTCGCCGCGCTGCCAGACCGTTCCCAGCTGGCGGTCGCGATAAGCCGCAAGCTTCGCCGAAGCTACCTCCGCCTCCGCTATCGGCACGAGCGGCTGGTACCATACCTGGTGGGGCTGGACGCAGTGCTTGCACGGGTAGCGTGAGATGTTCAGGGTGGCTACGCCGGGCGCGTCTACCGTTATTTGCCTGTCTTCGCGCGTGTAGCGGATGGACACGGTTTTGACCGCGCTGATTTCTCCCAGCAGGCTGGCGTACTGTTTGGCGAACAGTTCAGCGAGAGCCTTCCGCTGTGGCGCGGTCGCGCGGCTATCCAGATACAGCACGCTTCGGCGTCGGGCGGAAGGCTCGGCGAGGTTGTCCTCAGCCACTACCGCTGCGAGAACGGACAGTCCACTCAGGTCGACTCCGTTCCACCTGCCTTCGCGGATGTGCCAGAACACAAGCGCCTCGCGCCCGGCGGTCACATACTCGCCAGAATAGTGGCATCCGCCCGCATACACACTGCAGGTGCGCGCCTCCGCGTAGTCGCCGCGAAGGGTTTGCGCTCCCGCAGGTAATACCAAAAGCGCGAGCAATAGGACGAACAGGATGTTCCTCATGTGATGCACCTCCTTCGTCAGGATGTATTTAGTATACCTAAATTGTGGGTGATGCAATACCGCTGTGAAGCGGACAAAACAGGGGTATAATGGGCATGGGAGGTAACGTCGGGATATGCTCAGGCGTTTCTTGGAGCAGGTGCGCATCATTCTGGAGATGATTAAGTTCGAGCACACGGTATTCGCTCTGCCGTTCGCGCTGTTGTCGGCTTTGCTGGCGGCGAGGGGGATACCGGAATGGCGCACTCTGGGCTGGATTCTGGTGGCAATGGTCGGGGCGCGAAGCGCGGCGATGGCGTTCAATCGGATTGCCGACCTGCATTACGATGCGCTGAATCCTCGCACAGCAAACCGAGCACTGCCTCGGGGTATCCTGACTGTCGGGCAGGTAGCGATGTTCACGATAGTCTCGGCGGGGGTGTTTGTGTTTGCCGCGTGGCAGTTGAACGCGCTCTGTTTTGCCCTGTCGCCGGTGGCACTTCTGTGGATCCTGGGCTACTCATACGCCAAGCGGTTCACTGCGCTGAGCCATCTGTGGCTGGGCTTGAGCCTGGGCATCGCGCCGGTGGGCGCGTGGCTGGCGGTGCGCGGGCAGTTTGACCTCGTGCCGGTGTTGCTTTCCTTAGCGGTGATGCTGTGGACGGCGGGATTTGACATCATCTACAGCCTGCAAGATGTGGAGTTTGACCGTCGGGTAGGTCTGCGCTCGCTTCCGCAGACACTGGGTGAGGCGCCCGCGCTGTGGCTTTCGCGTGTGATGCATGTGGGGATGCTGGCTCTGCTGGTGCTGGTGGGCGGAATGGCGCGGCTGAGCTGGGGATACTATGCGGGGGTAGCGGTGGCTGGCACGCTGATTGCGTACGAGCAGAGCCTTGTCAAACCGCACGACCTGAGCAGGGTTAATCTCGCCTTTTTCACGTTGAACGGCTGGGTGAGCGTGCTCCTGTTTGCTTTTACTCTGATGGACTGGTGGGTGTTCTGGAGGTAGAAGGTTGCGTATCGGTAGCGTGCCGTATCTGAACGCCAGCCCTCTGGTGGCGTGGTTCCGTTCCCCCACGGGCAGGGAGAGCGGGATAGAGGTAGTTTATCAGGTGCCGTCTCAGCTGGCACGAATGGTTAGAGGCGGCGAACTGGCGTGCGCGTTGATTTCCTCCATTGAGCTTTTTCGCCACGAGGAGTGGTCGGCAGTGCCACACATCGCCATCGCCAGCACGAGCAGAGTGCTCAGCGTGCGTCTGTTTTCAAAAGTACCGCTGGACAGAGTGCGCTCGGTGGCGCTGGATACCAGTTCGCTCACCTCTTCTGCGCTGGTGCGGGTGCTGTTCGCGCGATGGTGGGGGGCAAGACCTGACTATGTTCCTGCTGCCCCGAACCTGCAGGCGATGCTGGAGCGAGCCGACGCAGCGCTGCTAATCGGCGATAAGGGCATGCTGGCGCAGGCGAAGGACCTGTATGTCGCCGACCTGGGCGAGGAGTGGTTCAACTGGACGGGGCTTCCGTTCGTCTGGGCGTTGTGGCTGGGCAGGCGGGAGCATATCCGCCCGCGACTGGTGCAAACGCTGTTAGAGGCGCGAGACTGGGGACTGGAACATATTGACCAGATTATTCGCGCAGAGACCGCCCGGCTGGGAGTACCGGAGCCTCTGGTGCGCCATTACCTGTGTGACATCATGCAGTATCAGATGACTCCTGCGCATGAAGAGGCTCTGGTGCGTTTCCGGGAAGAGTGCCAGAAGCTGAGGCTGCTCGAGTAACAGGGTGTCACCTGCGGTATCCTCCGGCGTTTCGCAGTGCCTCCACCTCCTCGGCGGGCAGGTGGTTCAGGGGGATGTTTGCCATACGCGCCAGCGTTATCAGCCGACAGGTCATTTCAAAGGACTCCACACGCATCAGCACGTCGGGAACAGACACGTGGAACGTAATCACGCCGTGATTGGAAAGAATCACCGTTTCATGTTCCCGAACCGCTTCGCCCACCGCAGCCGCCAACCGCTGAGTGCCCGGCTGGATATAGGGCACGCGGGTCACACGTCCGATGTAGAAGATATTCTCAATGTTCAGGTCGGTTGGGATTGACAGGGAGGAGCAGGCAATGAGCGTGGAGTAGGGAGGAGAGACGTGAACCACCACCTGCGCATCGGGGCGAGCGCGATAGATGGCGCGGTGCATGGGCGTTTCCACCGATGGTTTTGCGCCCACGGATTCTTCCTGCCGGATGGCGCAGAGCGCGGTCCGTTCGGGCGTAATCTGTCCCAGCCACGCGCCGGAGGCGGAGATGAGAAATCTGTCCTCGTCGACGCGCATGCTGATGTTGCCCGAAGTGCCCCATGCCAGCCCGCGTTCGCCTAAATATCGCCCCAGCTCGCACAGCTCCTGTCGGTATCTATCCAGATCCATCGTCGCTCAATGCCTGCCGAACGCGACGCACAGTATGTCGTAACCGTTCGCGCAGGGCGGAAACACTCTCGCGAAGGAGAGGAAACTCCCCGTGTTGATAGATGGTTTTTCCTCCCACCATCGTCATCAGCACATCGCCTGCGCGGGCGGAAAAGACCAGCGCCGCGTATGGATCATACGTGGGGAAGTGGTGCCATCCTGCAAGGGAGAGCACGCACAGGTCTGCCTGCTTGCCCGGTTCCAGAGTACCGGTGCGCTCTGCCATGCCCAGAGCCTGCGCCCCGCCCAGCGTCGCCAGTTCTACCACCCGGCGTGTCGTGAGGCAGGAACTCTCTCCATGCACCGCCCGCTGAAGGGTGACAGCGCTTCGCATCTCTGCGAACATATCCAAACTGTTGTTGCTGACCACGCTGTCAGTGCCCAGCCCGACCCTGACCCCCTGTGCCAGCCAATCGCTCAGTGGGGCGATGCCGTTATATAGTTTGGCGTTGGACTGTGGGCAGTGGGCGATGGCGGTGCGTGAACTGGCGAACAGTTCGGTATGGTGCGGGCTGGTGTGTACGCAGTGAACCAGCAGAGTGCGCTCGTCCAGCCATCCCCCCTCGTGCAGGAGATCTACAGGGTGTTTGCCCTGCGCCTGCCACGGGATACCGCGCCCGTCGTACATTTGCGCGAACTTGCCTTCCCCTCGTTCCAGCAGGGCAATCTCGTCCTGCGACTCGGCGGCGTGGATGCACACGGGGTAGCCCTTCTCGCGCGTGTACTGGCGCAGGGTTTGCATGATGTGGGGACGGACGGTGTATAGCGTGTGGGGCGCAACCCCTATCTCCACCGGAGTGCCCTGCGTGGACCTGCGAAGCCACTGCAACCTGTCCTCTAAGGCGCGAAGGGTTCTGCTGGCGTCGGCATCGGGTTCGACGGCGAAAACCTCCTGGTAGACCCTCCCGCGCAGTCCAACTTGCACCATCGCATACAGCGACGCTCCGGTGTCGGTAGTATCGGCGATGGTGGTGATGCCGGAAGCAGCAGCCTCCAGTGCGCCCCACAGAGTGGAGTCCCGCCACTCCCCCTCGGAAAGCAGCTTTTTCAGCTCCACCAGCCGGCGTATCCACTCGAAAAAGGGAAGGTCTTCTATCGCGCCTCGCAGGGCGGTGAGTTCCAGATGGGCGTGAGTGTTGACCAGTCCGGGCAGGATGATGGCTTCACCGAAGTCCAGGACATCCGCACCGCCGCGTGTGCCCGAACGTCGACGCACGTCCACAATCACCCCGTTGTGCACCACCACCTCGCCCTCTTCAATAGGGTCTCGGGCGACCGGCAGCACCCAATCAGCGCGTAATATCATAGCGGCACATTCCAGGCTCGGTCCAGTTCAAAGTACGTTATATTTTTGGCATGTCCGTCGCCGAACAACACGTTGTAGCGGTAGCCCCTGTAGAATCGGCTATCAAAACATTCGGCTCGGGTGCGCATGATACCTTCACTGCCGTGCCACGCACCGCTACTGTCCATAATCACGTTCACCTCCGCGGGATACTGGAACCCAGACAGCATCATCTGCCGGAAGGCGATTTCGGTGCGGAACACGTAGCTGGTGCCGAACCTCTGGTAGGAGGAAGGCGTGGCGTCCAGCGGCTCGCAATTGAAGTCCTGATACACGTAACCGTAATCGGAAGGGCATCGCCATATCTCGGCACTGCGACAGTATGGCAGAAGCACCTCGTGCAGGAGGGGCATGTAGGGTATCCATTGCTGCCATTCAGGATAGTCGTTCCAGATTTGGGGCGTGTAGCGGTCAGTGGCGTCCACTGCCCAGGGATAACGTTCGTCATAGTCTTCGGCGTACATCATGATTGCCATGCCAATCTGGCGGATGTTGGAAAGGCAGGCGGTTTCACGCCCCTTCGCGCGGGCGCGCGAGAAGACAGGAAACAGCAATCCCGCCAGCAGGGCGATGATGGCGATAACCACCAGCATCTCAATTAGCGTAAACGCGACGCGGCGCAACATGGGTAATGCCTCCTTCAGAGTGTGGTGTTTTGCGAAGCAGACCGAATGAACGCCTGCATCAGCCTGCGTGTGGCTTCGGCTTCAGGGTCCATTTCGGGATGCCACTGTACTCCGACCAAAAAGCGCGCGTCCTCCAGCTCTATTGTTTCTATCACACCATCCGGTGCGGTAGCCGTAACCTTCATACCGGGGGCGGGCTGTTTGACCGCCTGATGGTGCGAACTCACTATCTCTATTTCCTCCCTGCCCAGTATCTGCCGAATGAGGCTGTCGCTCCGAACGGCTACGACATGACGGGCATGAGGTTCTTCGGAAGAGGTGCGGCGGTGCTTCACAATCTGCCCAACCTGAGAGGGAATGTCCTGTATCAGCGTGCCTCCGAATGCCACGTTGAGCAGCTGACAGCCGTAACAGATGCCCAGCACCGGCTTGTCCATCTCCCGAAGCAGGCGCACCAGCGCGATTTCGAACAGCGGGCGGTCTGGGGGAAGGGCGTCGGTCTGTGGATGCGCCTCTTCGCCATACAGGTCAGGCGGGATGTCCCTGCCGCCGCTGAGGATTAGACCGTCCAGCACGTGCGCATAGTGCTCGATGAGGCGACCATCCTGCCCTGTAGGGGCGACCGTTACGGGGATACCGCCTGCCTGCGCCACGGCGTCTATATACCGTTTCGCCAGCTCGGCGACGGCTTCTCCGCGCTGTTCGTAACCTGTTGTAATCCCGATGAGCGGCGATTTCATAGGCTCCCCCTTCGGCATCGTAGCCATTATACCACACACGGAGCGCGAAGGGGGAAGTTTGCCTCGTGCCGGATACTGCTACCAGTCCTGCGTGATGGGTCGGTTCCAGTGCGGGTCGTC
>FMJZ01001302.1_pt1 | contig 26003 bp, 25 predicted proteins | sample 1987881 | NCBI WGS metagenome assembly FMJZ01 (sample SAMEA4378227, study PRJEB15110) | soil metagenome | biome: soil; feature: Field; material: Soil | place: India | collected 2015-03-11 | depth 0 m
AAAAAGGGTCTTTGAACTATTGGAACAGCTCGATCTTGGCTGGGCTTTGCGTAGAAATGTATCCCATTTGTCTGTCGGGGAGCGTCAGCGGGTTGCGATTGCCCGAGCGTTGATCAATAACCCATCGGGCATACTCGCAGATGAGCCTACTGCAACTCTTGATCGAAGTTCAGCCGAAGAGGTTGTGCAATTGCTTTTGTCGTTCAGAGATCGAGGAGGCTTCGTATTGATCGCAACGCATGATGAACGGGTGGCAAAAAATGCGATCGCGTTTTGCATATCGTTGATGGTCATCTGATATTTCATAAAAGGAGGAAGCCACTTTCTGGACATTGGCGAAAAAGCACTTTTTTATTGATGTTCGTTAATTATAAGGAACAATTACAATTCCAGTCCGGCATATTGGAAGAACGAGCACATCAGCTGCGTCTGCGTACGCGTGCTCTCTAGCGAAACCGTGACGGCGCGGTGCAAGCCGAAGAACTGCATCGAGGCTTCAAACAACTGACCGGAAGCGAGAAATGTCAGCGTCGAAAAGAGCGTTCGCAACGAAATCACATCGCTTGCCTGTTACCCTGCCTGGCTATCATTTGAAAGTCAAAGCCAATATGCTTGGGAAAACGTTGTATCAAACCAAGCATGATTTGTTGAGCGATTCCTTACGGGCAGAAAGCGAAAGTCCTGTTTACTTCGCGATGGGATTCTCGGTATTCGTTGCAATGGCTCAATCTGCAAATAGGAGCCCGCGGTGAGCCTGTGCAATGACATCAACCTTACGCGCCCATCGCTGTCAAGACAGAGGCTTCCGATGCCAGCGTGAAAAGAAAGAAGGGCAAGTAGCAGGGGTATTCTCGTGCTGCGCTCAAACGCGGACTGCATTGCCCGTGCTTTGCTGTTGCGCTTTCTTCTGGCGCAACCGGGCGCGCAGACCATGCAACCGCTCGGTGCCGGCGCGCAACCGCTGTAGATTCGGTCGCAAGGCAACCAAGAGCAATGCCTCCGCCAGAACGCCGTACAAGACATACTGCCAGGGAGACAACCCCAACAGGGCGCGCACCAGGAAGATAACCGTCGCCACAAACGCCACGCTTAACGTGGTGATCGAAGCATAGCCCACGAAATACCACAATGCGAAGCCGATAGGGAGAATGATGAACACCGAAGGCCACCATAGCCCCAAGGCGCCGCCCACGCTGGAAGCGCCGCCTGCCCCGCCGCGCAACCTCCAGCGGCCATTGGCGTTGCGTTCCAGCAGAAAAATGGAATAGTTATGCCCAACGATTACAGCAATCGGCACCAGAACGTGAATCCAGGAATCGTTCGTTATCGCACGCGCGACCCAGACCCCTGCCGCTCCCTTGAGGATATCGAGAATGGCCGTCAGGACGCCGGCGCCGAGGCCGGCCGCGCGCATCGCGTTCGTGCCGCCAGTCCGACCGCTTTCGATCCGACGCACGTCCTTGCCGCTGATCCATTTGACGATCAATAACCCAAATGGAATCGAGCCAAGAATGTACCCTGCCAGCAAAATACCGATGTCAAGCCATCCTTGCATACTTCCTCCGAGATGATAGTGTTGTGTGAAATGGTAACACACAAATTCTGTCTCGGTCGCGCCTAGCGAAACCAGAGAGCCAATCCCCAAAAGACGCCAAGCAAGAGGATCGGCGCAAGCAAAGCGCGCCTCACGCTTTCCCCTTCTGTTTGTGCGGCGAGGAAATCGACCAACGCATATGCCGGTCCCAGCGAGAGCAACCCAAACTGTACCGGCGTTAGGGGCCAATAGCGCAAGGCTGCTCCGAACTGCGCGCAGATCAGGGCGACCACGAGGGTTTGTTGCCAGGCCCATTGCCCAAGACGCAGGCGCAGGACGCGCAGGGCAATCAAACTGCTCCCTAAGAACACAGCCGGTGCAAGCAGGAATAACCGTGTATTGGCAGCCCGCAAAGCCACATTCAGGATAAGATAAAAGGCGAACGTCAGAGCCATCAACACCACGCCGGCTGCTGCATAGCGCGCATCGTGCCTGTCCGCCGCGATGTACTCCGCCAGTAATACCAATGCTATCAATATGCCGCCAACGCCGAAGCCGAGCCACCACAGCAAAGGGCGATCCAACGTGCTCAGCGCCAAACCGATAATCAAAGCTGTCAAGGTAGGCAGAAGCAAATGCTCGAACACGAACGCCGACTCGCCCGCCTGCCGGGCAGGATGGGTCTGCAAGAGCCAACGCATACCGGTCGCGACGAGACCGGCTGCGAGGAGCGAAATAACTACGCCAAAGTGCAATGCAATGTTCAGGTTGATTCCGGCCAAAGATAGTTCCAGCCGGTAGAACGGCAAATGCAACAGCCGAGTCAATACGTACGCCAGCAAGACAACAGCCATCAGGATACTCAAACGACCCTTCTCGGGCCAATGGCGGGAAGAGGACATGTTCTCATTGTACCTTTGAGCAACAAGAATGCCAAGTTTTCGGCGCGCGAGTCGTCGGCGCTATAGCCCTGTAGGAGAAAGATCCTGGAAGTTGTCTTACGACATTGGCGCGCGCACGCTTTCGGGATCGTTCTACACTTGACGAGAGGCGAGGAAGCAAGCGTCTTCTTCCCCACTAGGCGTCATCTCCCACCGTCTCTCGGGACAACGCCCCGAAAATCGGCCTGGAAACGGCTTCTTTCTCCCGTGTCCATGGAAGAAGGAGGAATCTTACTGCTGTAGAACAATCGCTAGTCTCCTTATTGGGCCGCCCTTTTTGATAAAACGCAGGCCTGAAATGGCAGGCCTGCGTTTTGGAGTGGCGAGGGTGAGATTTGAACTCACAACCAAGGGCTTATGAGTCCCCTGCTCTGCCGTTGAGCTACCTCGCCAAGCGGCCTAGATATTACTACGAGGAGGCGGTTCTGTCAACATTGTCGCGGTCGCTCTCGTCTGCGCGCAACGTTCACATCCATCTTGCGCGCAAAGCAACGCCAGCGGATTCTCCCACAGGCAAGCCGTGGTTCGTTCGATGAGAACCTTGAGCGGGATTGCCTGTACGATAGCATTCCCAACCCGCACACGACGAGAGACTTTTTCGACATGCGATGCTATCGCCTGAAAACCCGCCGAACAGCCGGGAAAATTGGGACATTCGACCACGCCTTGTGGGGTCAATGCCCAGCGAATGAACGTCTTACGGTTGGCCAATCGCTCCGCATAGTGAATGCTGGTATTGACCGTATGATCTACGCCAAGAAGCAGCACCCAACCACCCTGGGCGACTAGCGCTCCGATTGGCGCGAGCGGCTCGCGCAGCGTCTGCGTCCGTAGAGCAGAACTGACATTGACCCCGCTGAACGATAGGATAGGGTGGGTAGAGCGTTCGGCGTGTGGATGCCGGCGCAAGGTCTCGGCGATGATTCCCATCAACGAATCGGCAGGCATGTCGGGAGTGAAGAATTCAGCCATGCGGTTAGCGTCGAGGCCGCTCCCATAGGTCAATCCGTTATTAGGGGGGCCAACCAGCGGCGTGACCATGGTTTTGTAGGTGAACGTCGGCGCCATCACCGAGGAGAAAACAGCCAGCAGCGCTTCCACAACGGTTTCTGCCCCGCCTTCGACCTGTCCAAAGGAGGAGAGGGAAGCATGGACAATCACCGGCGCCTTCACTTTTAGGGCCTTGAAGCCTTTCTGCAAATCATTCCGTGTGACAGGCATCGCGCGCTCCTGGGATAGACAGGCCGGGCGCAAGAATCTTGCTCCAAACAAATCACTTCGATTATACGGGAAGACCGGACTTCGGCGGCATGGTGTAGAAAGATTACAAAAGAACAACGAGAGGCGGCATCTGGCGGCGAGACGGTTGCAGAATCAGATACCCTCGACGCGAAGTTGGCTTAGTCCATCTTCTGTTCGAGAAACCGGGTAGCTTCGATGGCAGCAACGGCGCCCATGCCGGCCGAGGTGATGACCTGACGATAGCGGCGATCTGCCACCTCGCCTGCCGCATAGACGCCCGGCACGCTTGTCCTCATACGGCTGTCTACCTTGATATAACCCTCTTCCATCTCTAACCGGCCGTCGAACAAGTGCGTGTTGGGGGTGTGACCGATGAAGATGAACACGCCGTCGGTAGGATAGGGGCGTTCTTCACCGCTTTGGACATGGCGGATGCGGATGGATTCCACCTTCCCCGTTCCCTCGATCGCTGTGACGATTGTGTTCCAGAGAAATTGAATCTTCGGGTTCCCCAAGGCGCGTTTTTGCAACAGAGGCCCTGCGCGCAGGGTATCGCGTCGGTGGATGATGGCGACCTGGCTAGCGAAGCGCGTCAGGAATAACCCTTCTTCGAGGGCGCTGTCGCCGCCGCCGACGACAACCACACGCCGATCCTTGAAGAACCAGCCGTCGCAGGTCGCGCAGTAGGAAACGCCGCGGCCGGTCAATTCGGCTTCGCCGGGTACGTTCAGATGGTTGGGACTGGCGCCGGTGGCAATGATGAGGGCCTCCGCCGCGTAAAGGATGCCGTTTTCGGTCAAGACATAGAAAGGGCGCGTGGAGAGATCCACCTGCTTTGCCGTGTCCAGTTCGATGCGCGCTCCGAATCGCTCCGCTTGCTGCTGGAAACGTTCCCCCAGCTCTGCTCCGCCCACGCCTTCGGGAAAGCCAGGGTAGTTCTCGATCGTATAGGTCAGCGCCGCCTGGCCGCCGATTTGCGTACCGGTCAACACCACGGGCGCGAGTTCGGCGCGAGCCGCGTACAAGGCGGCGGTCAAACCAGCCGGCCCGGCGCCAAGAATCAGCACACGCACATGTTTGGGTTCGGTATAACTGCTTTCCATGGGAACCTCTGCGTGGTAAGGAATCATTCCAAAAGTATCCGATGCGTAAAGAAGAGGAAAGTTACACAGATGGTGTAGAAACGTTGAAACGAGTCATGGCCGTTTCTAACCCCGCGGTAATCCAGGTCAACGTCGCCTCGGCGGCGCGGTTGAGCATGCCGGAAACGACGGGCATTTCCTCGTCGGCGAAATCCTGCAAGACGTACTCGCGCGCGTCCATGCGTCCTGGCGGGCGGCCGATGCCAAGCCGTAAGCGTGGAAAACGATCGGTGCCAAGATGTTCAATGATAGACTCCATGCCGCGATGCCCGGCCGAGCTGCCATCTGGACGCAGGCGGATGGTTCCGAGCGGCAAATCGAGGTCGTCATAGATGACCAACAGAGCCTCGAGGGGGAGTTTGTAGAATCGCACCAGTCCTCGTATTGCCCGGCCAGAGAGATTCATAAACGTTTGCGGCTTGGCAAGGGTAATTGTACGTCCCTCCCAGGCACAGAGGGTGACCAACGCCTGCGACTGCAAGCGCGTGAAGCGCGCATCGAATTTTACTGCCAGTCGATCCAGCAACATAAAGCCAACATTGTGGCGGTTGTTCCGATATTCGCGGCCGGGGTTTCCCAAGCCAACGATGAGAAGAGGAAATGCATCCATAACGGCAGCGACGAGGTCAACGAAAACGGCGTAGATAGATTCCTGCTCCAAAGACAGCAAAAAGCAAGAGGGTGAGCAGAGCGCCACATCCTACACTGGCCTGAACCTGCCGGCGGCTCAACGCAGCCGGGTTAGGAGGCAGGGGTGTGGGAGTAGGAGGCAACGGCGTGAGAGTGGGAGTGGGAGGCAAGGACGTGGGGGGCGCAAGCGTTAGCGTGGCCGTCGGTAGAGGGAGCGGCGTGGCTGTTTCCACAGGAGTATAGTTGCGCACGCGCACGTCACGAACAAAAGCATCTTGATAGCTGCCATCGGTCAGGAAGACGCGCAGACGTAGCGTGTAATCTCCATCTGTAATTGCCATCGTATCCCAGCGGGCAAGGACATCATCCTGGATCGCCTGCCGTCCGACGGCAAGGGGGAACCACGTCTCCGGCGCGTCGCCAGCATAGGTGAAGGCAATTTCCCAGGAGACCAAACCTTCTACGGCAGTCGTTCCTCGAATAACAACCTGACCTCTTACGGCCTCTCCGCTTTGCGGTGCGACAATCGTGGGGGAGGCAGCGGGAGTCTGTTGCCAGCCGAAAAGCGGAAACAGGAAGAACAATACCGGCGGAAGAAGATACATTCCGACGACAAGTCTAACACGAAGGACGCGCAGGGTCAACAGCGGCGGGGCCATACCGTTCCAAAAACGCCTTTCGCGTCATCCAGAATTCCAGACGTTGCAGCCTCCAGAGTGGACGGCGACGTACACTAGCCGGGTTGAACGCCCACATCAACCACCAGGTGTAGAAATTCTCCCAGAATTCGCCAAAAGCGCCCGCCGGACGGTGATAGGGGAAAACAGTAAAGCCGAGACGTTCGAGCAATGTTCGGTCCCCGCCCGACCTCAGAGTCAGATGAGCGCTTACACCCCCTACGACTTGCACATCCTTAAGATGGGAGGCTTGTATCAAGTAGCGTGCAACGGCTCGCAGGGAGAACATTAGCCCATGTTGCAGCCGGAGAGCATAAGCGAATTCGGCGCCATCAGCCGGCATGGGCGGTATACGTTCATTCCATAGGTGGAGAAAGAGAGCTCGACAACTACACGCCGTGAAGCCATCAGGGAGTGTTAGGTTATGATGGACATACCCTTCCTGAAGCCGTAGGATAATTCCCTCTTCTCTACTGAAAACATAGACTCCACACCGATGGCTGAGCCAGCTGTCAAAACGCCGAACCATGAGACGCAGCGGATGCACGGCTTGCCTGTAAAGCGAAGGAAGTTTATCGCTGAATCAGCCAGAGACCAGCCACGAGGCATGCTGCGCCCAGCCACTGCGTGGGCGTAATCGTCTCATGGAATATCCAGCGCGCAGCCATGACCTGGACTCCGAGGATAGCCAGTCCCATGGTGGTGGGATAGGCAACGCTCAACGGTAAGTACTTCAACAGGCCGGTCAAGGTCAGGACGGCGATGAAACCAGATAGGTTCCCCGCAATTTGCCAGGCCAGGAAAGTTTTCCAATTCGTCGCCATCGCCGAGAGTTTAAAACCGGTATTGGCAAATACATTGCAGGCCAAATTCAAGGTTAACAATCCTCCTATCACCCATGGCTGGCTTTGTGCAGGCAAAAGAGCGGATAGACGAAAACGCGCTAACACCATGGTCTCCTTGCGATGTCCAAAAAATTATTTTCTAAGGCCTGTATTCCCTGCTCAGATAGAGCTGCACCCGGCCATTATAGTCGCTGACCAAGTCAAGGCCGTAGAATCGCTCTTTGATTTGATCTCCCCGGCGGCATAGGGTGCACAGAACCGCGCAAGGCTTAAATGACGTGTCGAGATAACGTTGAGTCGCTGGTGTGGCATGAAGGGTTTCAATGTGGAATCCACTTTGCGGCGCGTCCAGCAACCACCAGAAGAGATACTCATAGTCGTGAGAATCCAAGAATAGGCCTACCGACTGGCATCCGGATCGCTTCAAAGCATCGGCAGCTTGCAAGTACGGCTCCTCGAGGACAAGATGGCTTGCAAACATGATACGAGCCGGAGGAGCAACCAGCACGCTCTCTGTCGTGCAGCTGGCCAGACAAGGGATTGTCAAGGGATCGCTTGACTCGCGCATGGCGATCAAAGGACGGGTGCGATTGAAAAGGACCCAGGGGAATGCCAGCAGGAAGAGCAAAATCGTGACAGGAACCTGCCGTGCTTTCCGTCCCCCCGTCATGGCCTCGACGACAACGCCAAAAGACGGAGCCCAGGCGACAAAGGCAGGTAGTTGGTAACGCACACCGTAGAAATCATAGAGGCTATACCCCAAAACGAGATACGATCCTGCCACCGACAACGTATAGATGCTCAAGAGTCGGTTGGAACGACATGGTTTCCAGAGGAGCACGACAACAAAGCACAAGAGCGCCAGGAACACATGAATTGGATTGCCGGCTAGGTCCTCATGATTCCAAGCGAACTGGATGTCGAATTCCTTCATCGTGGGATCGATGGGGGTCAACACCGTCTTTAGCCACTCCACGATCCTTGCATTTACCTCTTCATTGGGCGTCCCCAGATTTTGCGCCACATTGCGGGCCAAGCCACCAATTAAAGCGCCAGGATGAAACGAAGTGGCACAAGCAGCAATAAATTCTCGTGGCCCAAAGATTGAACCAAAGGTGACAAGATTGCGAGACCAGTGGCCAAGGTTTAAAAAGGCGGCCAGCGCGCCGATCAAGAGAAGTTCCACCAGCGCCTTTTTCCGGCGAGAGGCTACAACGAGTTGGCGGACGCAAAAGAAAACCAGGATCGGCAAGGCATAAAGGTAAAAGGTCGCCTTGGTTAACATGCCTAATCCTAGTCCCAAGCCTGTGATCGGGATTTCTGAGCGGCCGAGCGTCCTACGTGTGGAGAGAAGTACGAAAAAGAGAAAGGCTATATACCAGAAGGCAGTAACGTAGTCGTTCTGCGTGCTGGTCGCTTCGAGAATTCCAATAGGCACGCTGACCGCGAAGGCGATAGCCGACCAGCAGGCGGCCCGCGTCCCTCCCAAGAGCGCTATGATCCCGGCAATGCCGAGCAAGGAGCCGACCATACTCGTCCACTGGACCAAATTGGCCAGACGGTCATTGCCCCAAAGCAAGCGTGTATGGAGAATCAATAATTCAGCGTTAATGGGGTGAAACAAAGCCGGCTCAAAGGCCGTAGCGTAATGTTGCAGGCTGGCCTGCTCCGCCCAATGCATAACTCGGCTCATATGGTATTGTAATGAATCATGGTTGTTCGGCGGGGATACAACTGCCACGACAAAAAGTAATGTCAAAATCACGCCAAGCAGTATTCCATAGAAAGCATCCCACCCATTCCACCGCGACGAGCGCAAGCGTTGAGCGAGTCTACCCGCTCCGGCGCGAATCCATCCCCTTTGGAAACCCACGACGGTGATTCCGAGCAAGATAGCGCCCCAGCCTACTGTCGCCCCAAGCCGAGTCAGGCCACGAAACAGGCTCAGAAGCTCCGAGAAGAGCACCATATAGCCGCCCAGCAAGGCTGAGGTCTTTAAAAAAGCAGCCGGAAGGCCCCCCGTAGGCGTTGGCTGTGAACGTTCCTGAAGCTCCCAAAGCACTAGGAAGAGAAACGCAAAGGATACGAGGGGTAAAACAATGAGCATCTGGAGCTCCTTGATCACCGGCGTGTTGGGTCAATCCATCCGAGCAGCCTTGGTCTCCCTTTCCCACTCGCAATCAGCAAAATAACCAGACGGCTATAACCATCGCCGGATAGCCGTCTGGTACACTGCTCTTGGGTTCACCGAGGATACTTGGGAGCAGGCCTCATACATACGCCAGCCAATGCTGGTACCTTGACTCTCGGCCATGTACAGTGTCGTGGAAGACCTTCTGAATGGCGCGCGTGATCGGACCTGTTTCACCGTTGCCGATCACGCGAAAATCTATCTCGCGTAGACCAACGCACTCGGCGGCGGTTCCGCAAATGAACACCTCATCCGCAATATACAGCTGATCGCGCGAGACCGGCGCTTCGAGGACCGTATATCCCAGATCGTGGGCGATTGTGATAATGGAATCGCGCGTGATACCTTCCAATACCGGGGCGAGTGGGGGAGAGATAATCTGACCGTTGCGCACGAGGAAGATATTCTCGCCCGAGCACTCGGCCACATACCCTTGCGGATCGAGCAGAATCGCTTCGTCGAAGCCCAGCCTCTTCGACTCAGTCTTGGCAAGGATGCTGTTCGCGTAGTTTCCGGAGATCTTCGCTTTGGTCATCATCACGTTCATATGGTGACGGGTGAACGAGGAGATATTGGCGCGAATGCCTTTGGCCAAGGCCTCATCGCCCAAATAGTTGACCCATTCCCAAGCCGCAATGCCCAAAGAGACCTTCGCTCCGTGCATATTCAGGCCGGCCACCTTGCCGCTCCAATAAAGAAGCGGTCGAATATAGCAGGACGAGAAGCCATTGGCGCGCACGACCTCTTTGATGGCAGCCTCGATTTGCTCCGCGTTCCAAGGTATATCCGTAAAGCCGAAAATGTGAGCCGACCAAAGAAGCCGTCGCGCGTGCTCCTTGAGCCGGAAGACGGCCGGGCCGCGTTCTGTATCGTAGGCGCGAATGCCTTCAAAAACTGCTGCACCATAATGCAACGCTGGCGTCAGAAAAGGGACAACCGCCTTTTCTGCTTCCACTAACTTCCCATCCATCCAGATATATTTAGGATCCATACCGCCTCCTTGAACAGGGCACCAAAACTACCTCTTCACGCCTCAGGGGCAACGACCGGCCTCGGCCTCCATCGTCCTATACATTGCTGGCAATGAAATCGCCGACCTCGGTTGTCGTCATGCCCATTTTACCGGCCGCTAGGCTCTTAATTCTACCACTGCTCAAGGCCTTAATGACAGCTTGCTCGACCAATTCCGCCGCGGCAGGTTCGCCAATCACGTCTAGCATCATCGCGCCGGCGCAGATGGCCGCCATCGGATTGATCGCGTTCTGACCCGTGTATTTCGGTGCCGAACCACCGATTGGCTCGAACATCGAAACACCCTCCGGGTTGATGTTGCCGCCTGCCGCGATGCCCATGCCGCCCTGCGTGATGGCGCCCAGATCGGTGATAATATCGCCAAACATATTCCCGGTTACGATGACATCGAACCACTCTGGATTCTTTACCATCCACATACAGGTTGCATCAACGTGATAATACTCGCGCTTGATATCCGGGTAGTTGCGCTCCCCCATTTCGTGGAAGGCGCGCTCCCATAAATCATACACGTAGGTCAGGACATTGGTTTTGCCGCACAGCGCCAGCGTCTTTTTTTTGTTGCGCCGACGCGCGAGTTCAAAGGCATACCGTAGGCAACGGTCAACCTGAAAACGGGTGTAGATAGCCGTCTGAATCGCCACCTCTTGAGGCGTGTCCTTCATCGTAAACCCACCGGCGCCTGTGTACAGATCGCCCGTGTTCTCGCGAACGACAACGTAGTCGATATCCTCTGGCCCTTTGTCTTTAAGTGGCGTCTCTACGCCAGGGTACAGTTTGACCGGTCGCAGGTTAATGTACTGGTCAAGCTCAAAGCGTAGACGCAGTAGGAGGCCTTTCTCCAGAATGCCTGGCCTGACGTCAGGGTGGCCAATGGCGCCCAGGTAAATCGCGTCAACCTTGCGCAGTTCCTCCAGCACGCTATCCGGCAAAATCTCCCCTGTGCGTTTGTAGCGTTCCCCGCCTAAATCATAGGGAATCCAATCGATCGTAAAACCCGATTTCTGCGCGGCGGCATCCAGGACCTTGATGCCTTCCCGAACTACTTCGGGGCCGGTGCCATCTCCCCCGATGACTGCAATGTGATACGCCTTTCCTGCCATACGTTTGCTCCTTTGAGAAAAGTTATTCCTTGGCGGCCACTAACAGACCGTATTCAATGGCATCCACGAGCGCCAGCCAGCTGGCCTCGATGATGTTCGTGCTGGCGCCGACCGTGCTCCAGCGGCGCGTGCCGTTTTGCGTGTCAATCAGGACGCGCGTCGTTGCCCGCGTGCCGCTGCCGGAATCGAGAATACGAACCTTGTAGTCTACGAGATTGAAGGCAGCAATTTGCGGGTAATAGGGAAGCAAGGCCTTGCGCAAAGCGTTATCCAGGGCATTCACAGGGCCATTGCCCTCCGCCGCCGTGTGCAGAATCTCGTCCCCGATCTTGACTTTGACCATCGCCTCCGCAAAGAGGCCGCGCCCCTGACGGTGCTGTACGCTGACGAAGAAGTCCATCAATTCGAACGGCGGTTTGTAGTCCGGTTGCTGCCGCTTGAGACGGACGACGACCGACGCCTCCGCCGCCTCGAACGAGAATCCGCGCGCTTCGAGCTCCTTGACATCCTGCAACACGCCCACAACTTGCTCCGGGCTGACTACCTCGACTCCATGTTCCTCCGCCTTGCTCAGGATGTTGCCACGCCCGGACAGATCGGAGACCACCACACGCATCTGATTGCCGACCAACGCCGGATCAACGTGTTGATAGGACATCGGCGAACGACGGATGGCGGCCACATGGACGCCGCCTTTATGCGCGAAGGCCGAGCGGCCCACATAGGGCAGGTGCTCGTTGGGTGTCAGATTGGCAACCTCAGAAACGAAATGGGAAAGATCATAGAGTTGGGCGAGCGAGCCTTCAGGAAGGCAACGCAAACCGAGTTTGAGTTCAATATTCGGGATGATGGAACATAGGTTAGCATTGCCGCAACGCTCGCCAACACCATTGATCGTACCCTGCACTTGGATTGCGCCCAGTCGCACCGCGATCAGCGAATTGACCACGGCACACTCGCTGTCGTTGTGGGCGTGGATTCCAAAGGGATGTGGCACGGCTTTCTTGACTTCCTCGATTATGCGCTCCAGTTCCCAGGGCATGGTTCCGCCGTTGGTATCGCAAAGCACGATGGTCTCGGCGCCGCCGCGTATCGCCGCGCGTAGCGTTTCCAGAGCATACTCCGCGTCTGCTTTGTACCCATCGAAGAAATGCTCGGCATCATAGATCGCACGCCGGCCGGCCGCGCGCACGTAGGCCACCGATTCCTCAATGATGCGCAGGTTTTCCTCCAAGGTGGTCCGCAGGATTTCGGTAACGTGTAGATTCCATGATTTTCCAAAGATGGTACAGACCGGCGCCTGCGAATCGAGCAGGGCTTTGATGTTCGCGTCGTCTTCCGGCCCCCCCTGGACGCGACAGGTTGAGCCAAAGGCGGCGATCTGGGCGTGTTCCCATTCCAGGTCGCGCGCCCGTTCAAAGAACTCGGCGTCTTTCGGGTTCGACCCCGGCCAGCCGCCCTCGATGAAGGCCACGCCCAGTTGGTCGAGTCGCCTGGCAATGCGTATCTTATCGTTTCCGGAGAGCGTAAAGCCCTCGCTCTGCGTCCCATCGCGCAAGGTTGTATCATAAATCTGAATCATCTCATCTATCTCCTCTACCGGAGGTTCCTGAGCCATCTTGCGCATGAATCTCCATTATTTTCCAAGACGGGCCTCGTAAGCAGCGATTTCCCTCTCAAAGGACAGAAGGTACCCCAATTCATCCATGCCCTGGAGAAGGCAAGCTTTCGCAAACGGATCTATCGGGAACGTAACCGATTTATCCAGGAAGGAAAGCGTCTGCGCGGCCAGGTCAATAGTCAGTTCCACCGTGGGAATCTCTTCCACTAGGTCCAATAGGGCGCGGTGTGTAACGGCGTCCACAACGACAGGCAACAAGCCGTTCTTCAGAGCGTTGTTGCGGAAAATGTCGGCGAAGGAGGTGCTGATCACCGCGCGGAAGCCGAAGCCGATTAATGCCCAGGGTGCATGTTCGCGGCTGGAGCCGCAACCAAAGTTATCGCCGACCAACAAAATCTGCGCGCCTTGCGCCTCCGGCCGGTTGAGAATGAAATCCGGTTTTGGGGAACCATCGAGATTGTAGCGCCAGTCGGCGAAAAGATTCCTGCCCAGGCCGGCTTTGTCCGTTACTTTCAGAAAGCGCGCCGGGATGATTTGATCGGTATCAATGTTATCTATCGGCAAAGCGATGACGCGGGATGTGAGAATAGTAAATTGGTTCATAGGTCAATAAGTCGGAAATGCAAGGAAATGTGCGAAGTTTTTTGCAGCAAAATAAACAAACCAACGATTTGTTCCTCGTGTATGCAAGTCTTCGCCCTGTGGAGTGCGCCTCTTGGCATCCATCCAAGCGTTTGAAACGCACGCTGTTTTGGCAAGGGCAACCGGGTATCATAGCAACGTGCGTACGTCGGTGAGAACCCCACTCACCGCCGCGGCCGCGGCGGTGAGTGGGCTGGCAAGAAACGTCCGCCCGCCCTTGCCCTGGCGCCCTTCAAAGTTACGGTTGCTGGTGGAGACGGCATACTGACCGGCTTCAATCTGATCGCCGTTCATCGCAATACACATAGAGCAACCCGATTCGCGCCATTCTGCGCCGGCTTCTTTGAAAATTCTATCGAGGCCTTCTGCCTCAGCCTGCCGTTTGACCTCTTGCGAGCCGGGCACAACCAGCATGCGCACCCCAGGCGCCACCTTGCGTCCTTTCATGATAGAGGCTGCCTGACGCAGATCGGTAAGACGGCCGTTCGTGCAGGAGCCGAGGAACACCACGTCGATCTTCTGGCCAAGCAACGGTTGCTCTGGTTTTAAGCCCATGTAGGCCAACGCTTTTTCCAGCGTAGCGCGCTGCGCTGCATCCTTCACCTCGGCCGGGTCAGGAATGCGGCCGCTGATTCCAACCGCCATGGCAGGGGTAGTGCCGTAGGTAATCATCGGTTCGAGAGACGAGACATCCAGCGTGACGGTTTTATCGTAGGCGGCATCGGGATCGGTGGGCAATTGCTTCCAGCGTTCCAGAGCAGCTTCCCATTCTGCTCCTTTGGGAGAAAACTCTCGTCCGGCTAGGTACTGAAAGGTGGTATCATCCGGCGCAATCATGCCGGCGCGTGCGCCGCTCTCAATGGACATGTTGCAAATCGTCATGCGCTCCTCCATGCTCAGGGCGCGTATGGCCGAACCGGTGTATTCGAACACGTACCCGGTTCCTCCGCCCACTCCGATTTTGGCAATGAGGGCCAGGATGACGTCTTTGGCCGTGACGCCTTTTGGCAAATGGCCCTCTATGCGCACTTCACAAGTCTTTGGTTGGCGCTGGAGCAAGCACTGTGTCGCCAGGACGTGTTCTACTTCCGATGTGCCGATGCCGAACGCCAGCGCACCGAATGCGCCGTGGGTGGCGGTATGGCTATCGCCGCAGACAATCGTCATGCCTGGCTGGGTCAGCCCCAGTTCCGGGCCGATGACGTGCACAATACCGCGTTGAGGATGGTCGCGTCCATAGAGGCGCACGCCGAATTGTCGGGCATTCTCTTCCAGTTGCGCCAGCTGACGCGCGGCCATCTCGTCCACCGGCGCAGCGCCGGGCAGGGTCGGAATACTGTGATCAACGGTGGCGACCGTCCGATCGGGACGACGCACGCGCAGCCCACGCTGACGCAATCCCGCAAACGCCTGCGGCGATGTCACCTCGTGAACCAAATGCAAATCAATGTACAGGATGGCAGGAGAATCCGGCTCCTGCGCGACAACGTGCGAATCCCAGACTTTCTCAAAAAGCGTTTTTGGCATGGCATTACCTCGATGCAAAAGATTGTGAGAGCGAGGAGACGAAATCGCCGACGCGCGTCAGAATGCCTCGCACTCTATTGCTCAAAAAGAGAGGCAACGACATACTCCCGCCGGTCGCTTTCGCCGGCGTGAAGGGCCAGGGAACAGGCATCAATGCGTCCAGGTCCCAAGCCTCGGGAATCGCACGCGGCTCGGGAAACGGGTCTCGCCATTCTACCGGTTCCGGCGAGAAAGGATTGGGCATGGTCATCATAAGCTCCTTTCTTTTCGAGTGAGTCTCTCCGGCATTTCCAATCGCTCTCTAGAGGCCTGCCGCCATACTTCGGCGTAGTCAGGCTGTTTCTTGCTGCGCCATGCTTTCCTTGCTCGCGGCGACCGCCTGCCCTTTGCTCTGCGCAATCAACAGTTTATTCAAGGCTGCCAGGTAAGCCTTCGCGCTGGCGACGATAATGTCGGTATCTGCGCCGTGACCGCTGTAAACGCGCACCGTCTCAACCTCGCGTTGCGCGTCCAGGCGCGGTTGCCCGTCCTTCTCGCGGATGCGCACCGTCACCTCGCCGATGGCGTCAATCCCTTCGGTGATCGCGTGGACGTTAAATTCCAGCAGGGTATTCGGCGCTTGAACAATGGCGTCAATCGCCTTGTAGGTGGCGTCCACCGGCCCGGTGCCCATGGCGGCCTGCACATGGAGTTGACCGTCTGGCCCGCGCAAGCGTACGGTAGCCGTGGGCATCCCCAAGGTGCCGCAGGAAACCTGCAAGCCGTCCAGCGTGTACACTTCGCGCGGCTGATAGAACTCATCGGCAACCAGGGCCTCTAAATCAACATCCGTGATGACTTTCTTGCGGTCGGCGAGCGCTTTGAAGCGGGCAAAGAGCTTGTCCAGATCTTCCTCGTTGAGCGCGTGGCCGAGTTCGGCCAAGCGCACGCGCAAGGCGTGACGTCCAGAGTGTTTGCCCAGCACGAGTTTGGATTGGGTAATGCCTACATCCTCTGGACGCATAATCTCATACGTCAGGTGATGTTTGAGCATCCCATCCTGATGAATGCCGGCCTCATGGGCAAAGGCGTTCGCGCCGACGATGGCCTTGTTTGGTTGGACGGGAATGCCGGTGTAGCTGCTGACCAGTTTGCTGACCCGCGCGATCTGCGTAGTGTCAATGCCGGTCTCCAGGCCAAAGACGGGACGGCGTGTCTTCAGCGCCATGACCACCTCTTCGAGCGAGGTATTGCCGGCCCGTTCGCCAATACCGTTCACGGTCACCTCGGCTTGTCGCGCCCCGGCGCGAATGCCGGCCAGCGTGTTGGCTGTCGCCATGCCCAAATCGTTATGACAATGAACCGAAATGATGACGTTCTCGATGCCTGGCGTGTTGGCAATGATGTTGGCGATCAGTTGACCGAACTCATCCGGCAAGGTGTAGCCGACCGTGTCGGGGATATTGAGCGTCGTCGCGCCGGCCTTGATCGCCTCGCCCAGGACGAGATAGAGGAATTCGGGGTCCGACCGTCCGGCGTCTTCCGGCGAGAATTCCACGTCCGGGCACAGGGAGCGCGCGTAGGCGACCATCTCGCGCGCCCGCGCTACCACTTCTTGGGGCGTCATATTGAGTTTGTATTTCATGTGAATCTCAGAGGTGGCGATAAAGGTGTGGATGCGCGGTTTTTGCGCTTCACGCACAGCTTCCCATGCCTTGTCAATATCGCTCTTGACTGCACGCGCCAGGCCGGCGATAATCGGCACGCGCGCGGTGGGGTTGCCTTTCGGCGGATTGCCGATCTCGATGGCGATGCGCCGCACGGCCTCCAGATCGTCAGGGGAGGCAGCCGGGAAGCCGGCCTCGATGATGTCTACGCCCAGTCGCGCCAGTGCTCGGGCGACCTCCAGTTTCTCGGCGGAGGTCATCGTCGCGCCCGGCGATTGTTCACCGTCGCGCAGGGTGGTATCGAAAATGCGCACATAGTTGCTGGCCATGGCATACTCCTTGAATAGGGCGGGGAGTCAGTCGGGTTCCGCGTGGAGATGTGTGCCTCGCCTGCCTGCCCGGCGCCATCTCGTCTGCAGCCTGCTACTTCTGCCAGTTCTCCGGCCGCAGGGCTCGCACCACCGCGCCAGCCCGCCACATTTCAGAATCGCGAATCTGTCGCAGCTCGGCTTCGAGTTTCTCCTTATAGTCCGGGGCGCTATTCGCCTGGAGCACAATAGCAGCCTCCTTACCGCTCATCACGCTTTGATAGAGTTCCTCGAAGAGCGGCAAGACCGCGTCGCGGAAGCGCGGATACCAATCGAGGGCGCCGCGCTGGGCGGTCGTGGAGCAGTTGGCGAACATGTAGTCCATGCCGTTCTCGGCCACCAGACGAATGAGGCTCTGGGTCAATTCCTCGACCGTCTCGTTGAACGCTTCGCTGGGCGAATGGCCGTGCTTCCGCAGAGTCAGATATTGCGCTTCCATGACGCCGGCCAAAGCGCCCATCAACACGCCGCGTTCCCCGGTTAGGTCGCTGTAGACCTCCTTCTGGAAAGTGGTGGGGAAGAGATAGCCGGCGCCAATGGCAATTCCTAGGGCAATCGTACGCTCCCAAGCACGACCGGTGTAATCCTGATGGATAGCAAAACTGGCGTTAATGCCGCTGCCGTCAAGGAAATTACGTCGCACGCTCGTCCCTGATCCTTTTGGAGCGACCATAATGACGTCCACATAGTCCGGCGGCACCACGCCGGTCTGGTCGCTGTAAACAATGGAGAAGCCGTGCGAAAAGTACAGCGCGCTGCCCTTCTTGAGGTGTGGCTTCACCTTCGGCCAGAGGAGCATCTGCGCCGCATCGGAAACCAGGTATTGGATAATCGTGCCGCGCTGCACCGCCTCTTCGATAGGGAAGAGAGTTTCGCCGGGCGTCCAGCCATCGGCGATGGCCTTTTCCCAGTACTGCTTGTGCTCCGGCGCTTGCCCGATAATCACGCGGATGCCGTTATCGCGCATGTTGAGGGATTGCGCCGGACCCTGGACGCCATAACCCAGCACGGTCACCACTTCGTCCTTCAATACTTCCTGCGCTTTCTCCAACGGGAACTCGTCGCGGGTGACGACCTCTTCCACCACCCCACCAAAATCAATCGTAGCCATTGCTCTACTCCTTTTAGAAAAAGATGTGTACGGCACTCATGCCGCGACTGCTCATAAGAGAAGATCGTCGGGTATTGTGACAAGGCTATAAGGTTGCCGGAGCGTTCGCATCGCGAAGCAGAAGACGCTCGTGCTGCGCCGGCCAAGGCACAGCAAACCGCTCTAGCTCGATCCCTAATGCTTGCATCGACAGCAGCGTTATGCCGCTTGCAGGGCACACCGGCAGCGGCAAAGCCTGCCGATTCGAGCAACCGCAGATGCCAACGCAGCGAAAGGGGCGAATCCTCACAGGCATAGTCCGAGAAGATGCATGCGATGTCCTGCGGCGAGCACTCCTGCGATTCCAGATAGGAGCGCCAGCCGTTCTCGTTGGACGAGGATAAGGACAGAGGCATCGCCTTTCACCACGTCGTGGCAAACAAGGACGCCGCCTGGCTTGAGATAGCCGTCTATGCGGCGCACAGATCGCCATAGATCGTCTTGCTCTGTCCGTGATGGAGCGTAAAGGCGGACACTGCCGCATTCCAACCAAGAGTCGTTGGAGAAGTCCACCTCCCAAAAATCGGCAACGATGGTCTCCTAACGGCCAGGTGCACTCGGCCGGTGCCTGAGGCGCGGCGCGCAACATGTTCGGCGAGCAGGCTGCCAGAGTTGCAGGGCGATTCGGAAAAGTTCGCAGGATGTGACGGGAAAAGCCGCCTGCGCCGACGCCCAAGTCAAGCGCGCCGCGCTTTGGGCGAACCCAGCGCGGAGCGCAGGAGGTCCGACATGAATTGTGTGGCGAAGGTACTGCAGGAAGCCAGAGTCGTTTGCGTTGGTTGTAGGTGACAGCGTCTTTCCTCTCGAAGCGCGCCTGAATCTCGGCGTTGGTCATCTTGCGTTCCGACGCGCGCGTGTCCGGGCCCTGGTGCTTTGGAAGATGAGACATCGCTTTTCCTTACTGGGGTAGATAGCCGTTCGGACTGGGGTTAGGCGCGGCCCCACGCGCCATGGCTACAATGCCCGTGCGCACCATCTCAATAATGCCAAAGGGACGCAACACCTCCAGCAGGCTGTCTATCTTCTCCTCATCGCCGGTGATTTCTACGATCAGCGACTCGTTGGTCACGTCCACAATGCGGGCGCGATACACGTCCACGAGTTGCATGATCTCGCTACGTTTCTCGGCGGCCGCGCTCACCTTGACCAGCGCCAGGTCGCGGTTCACTGCCGGCGTATCGGTCAGGTCGGCGACCTGAATCACGTTGACCAGTTTATAGAGATTGGCGACGACGCGCTCAATGTGCACCTGATCGCCGTACATGGTAATTGTCATGCGCGAGACGCCGGGTTGATGCGTGTGACCGACGGTCAGCGATTCGATATTGAACGCCCGTCGGCGGAACAAAGAAGCAATGCGGTTAAGCGCCCCGGGCTTATCCTCGACCAGCATAACCAGTGTGTGAAGTCGCGTTGCATCCATGGGCGTCTCCTACAGGTCGGTCTCGGCGGTCTCGACCAGCACGTTGCGCACGGGACGGCGAATCATCTCGTCCAGCGCGGCGCCGGCAGGCACCATCGGGTAAACGCTATCCTCCTGCTCCACGCGGAAGTCAATGACAACCGTCCCTGCCGTCTGGCGCGCTTTTCGTACGGCTTCCTCGACTTCGGCGCGTTTGGTCACGCGCAGGCCGGTCAAGCCATGGGCTTCGGCCAGTTTGACAAAATCGGGCGAGGTGATCGGCGTGGCCGCGTACCGCCGTTCGTAGAAGAACTCCTGCCATTGTCGCACCATGCCCAAGAAACCGTTGTTGATGATGGCAATGTTGATCTTCAACTGCTCCTGCGCTGCTGTCGCCAGCTCGGCTTGCGTCATCTGAAAACCGCCATCTCCGGCGATGACCCAGACTTCCGCGTCGGGGCGAGCGACTTTGGCGCCGATGGCCGCCGGCAGGGCGAAGCCCATCGTGCCCAGTCCGCCCGTGGTAATGTGGGTGAAGGGTTTGTCGTGCTTGTAATACTGCGCCGCCCACATCTGATTCTGCCCTACATCGGAGACGACCAGAGCTTCGCCGTTGGTATAACGCCATATATCGTTAATCACATGCGCCGCGTAGAGATGGCCGCTGTCGGGCAGGTTTTGAATATCGCGCACGGCGCTATCGCCCTTCATCTCGTCAATCTGCTCCAACCAGTTGCTGTGGTCGGCGGTCTGCACGTGTGGCAAAAGTTGTTCCAGCGTTCCTTTCAGGTCTCCGATCAGAGCCAGATCGACGCGAACGTTCTTGTTGACCTCGCTGGGGTCGATCTCGAAGTGAATCTTCCGGGCCTGGGGGGCATACTTGTTCAAGTTGCCGGTCGCGCGGTCGTCGAAGCGCATACCGATTGCCAGCAGCAAATCGGCCTGTTGAATCGCTTGATTCACCCAGGCCTCGCCGTGCATGCCCATCATGCCCAGATTGAGGGGGTGGCTGGCCGGGAAGCACCCGATGCCAAGCAAGGTCATCGCAACCGGTGTGCGTGTCTTTTCGGCCAGTTCGCGCAGTTGTTGCATGGCGCCGGCCATCAACACACCATGCCCAGCCAGGATGACCGGTCGTTTCGCCTTGTTGATCATTTCCACGGCCTGTTCCAGGTGTTGAGGCAACGGGCGAAGATCGGGGCGGTAGCCAGGTAAACGGATGGGCGTCTCGTCGTACTCCCAGTCCTCCACTGTGGCCTGTTGCACATCCTTAGCAATGTCGATCAAGACCGGCCCGGGCCGTCCGGAACGGGCAATATAGAAGGCTTCGCGGATGATGCGCGTCAGGTGGCGCACGTCGGTCACCAAGTAGTTATGTTTGGTGATCGGCAACGTAATGCCGGTGACGTCGGTCTCCTGAAAGGCGTCATAGCCGATGAAGCGCGTGGCGACCTGGCCGGTGATGAACACCACCGGCACCGAGTCCATGTAGGCGGTAGCAATGCCAGTCGTTAAGTTGGTTGCCCCGGGCCCGGAGGTGGCCATAGCCACGCCGACCTTTCCGCTGACGCGCGCGTAGCCATCGGCCATGTGCGCCGCGCCCTGTTCATGCCGCGGTAGGATGTGACGGACGGGATAGTCCAACATAGCGTCGTAAATGGGGAGGTTCGCCCCGCCAGGGTAGCCAAAGACTACCTCTACGCCTTCCCTCACCAGACATTCCCATACAATCTGAGCGCCGGTTCGTTTCATTGGTCTTCTCCTCTGGCAAATGCTTGTGTCTCATGACATTAACACCGCGCCGGTGTCGGCCGATGTGACGAACTGGGCATACCGCTGCAGCCATTTGCTCGTTGTCCTCGGGACGAACGGAGGCAGAGCCGCCAGCCGCTGTTGAATCTCGCTCTCGCTCAGGTGCACGTTCAGGGAACGCGCGTTCAAGTCAACCTCAATCACGTCGCCGTTTTGCAAGGCCGCAATGGGGCCGCGCGCCGCCGCTTCTGGCGAGATATGTCCGATACAGATGCCGCGCGTCCCGCCACTGAAGCGCCCATCCGTAATCAGCGCGACCTGTTCGCCCAGGCCCTGCCCCGCAATAGCGCTGGTTGGCGAGAGCATCTCTTGCATCCCTGGGCCGCCGCGCGGCCCTTCATAACGCACCACCACCACATCGCCGGCCTTGACCTGTCCAGCCAGGATCCCCTGCATGGCCTCCTCTTCCGATTCGAAGATAACTGCCGGCCCGGCAAAATGGGTAATATGTGGCGCGACTCCGCCAACCTTGATGACCGCGCCCTTGGGTGCGAGGTTGCCGAACAGAATCGCCAAGCCGCCGCGCGGAGAGTGGGCATTCTCCGCACGCCGAATCACCTCCTCGTCTTGGATGTCGTAGCCTTTGATGGACTCGCCCAGCGTAACGCCGCTGACGGTCAAGCGGTCGAAGTGCAGCATACCGGTCGCGCGTTGGACCTCGTTCAGAATGGCCGGCACGCCGCCGGCGCGATGGACATCTTCCATGTGCCAGGGGCCGGAAGGCGAAACCTTGGTCAGATGCGGCACCCGATCGGCGACGGCATTGATGCGCTCCAAAGGGTATGTTATGCCGGCTTCCTGCGCCAGCGCCAGAGTATGCAACACGGTATTGGTCGAGCCGCCCATGGCCATATCTAGGGCAAAGGCATCGTCAATGGCCTCTGCGGTGACGATATCGCGTGGGCAGAGGTTGCGTTCGATCAGGGTCATGATTTGTTTGCCGGCGCGGCGCGCTAGCTCCTCGCGCTCAGGCGTATTCGCCAGGGCGCTACCGTTGAACGGCAACGCCATGCCTAGCGCTTCCATCAGGCAGTTCATGCTGTTGGCCGTAAACAGCCCCGCGCACGAACCGCAGCCTGGGCAGGCGTACTTCTCCAGCAGGGTCAACCGCGCCTCGTCAATTTTGCCGGCGGAATAGGCGCCCACACCCTCGAAGACCGAGATGAGGTCGATGATTTCGCCTTCCGGCGTGCGGCCGGCCGCCATCGGCCCGCCGGAAATAAAAATCGCCGGAATGTTGACGCGCACCGCAGCCATCAACATCCCCGGCACGATCTTGTCGCAATTTGGGATGCACACCATACCGTCGAACTGGTGCGCCTGAATCATCGTCTCCACGCTGTCGGCGATGAGTTCGCGCGAGGGCAGTGAAAACTTCATGCCAGGATGCCCCATCGCGATTCCGTCATCTACACCGATAACGTTGAACTCAAAGGGCACGCCGCCCGCCTCGCGCACCGCTTCTTTGACCAGTCTCCCCATTTCTTGCAGGTGAACGTGGCCGGGGATAATGTCTGTATACGCATTCGCGATCGCCACGAAGGGTTTATCCATGTCCTCGTCGCGAACACCCGTCGCGCGCAGGAGGGCGCGATGGGGCGCACGCGCAAAACCTTTCTTAACCGTATCCGAACGCATGGCTCTCTCTCCTTCTAGCACTAAAATGAGAGCCACCCGGGATTGGGTGGCTCTGTGTTTCCTTGCAGGTAGTCTGGCAGGTCTTACCTGGTCGTCCTCCAGTCCATCCCAACCCCAAAAAGGTCCTTCGCAATAAGGACCAGGACAACCAAGACAACCAGGAGCAGGGAGGACAGAGGATTATTCATACGACTTCCGAAAGTCAAGATTATTATATGCACAGTGGGGATTCTGTCAAGGGTGATTTGTTCACGCTCGGTAAACAAGCGGTTAAACCCGCAGGGCGGTTGGACAACCTTCCCACAGCCGAGCAAGCAAATACCCTCGATAGTTAAGCCTCGGGGAATCCAACCCAGAGAGGCTATGGCAGAATCTCTAACATCCTTGGGAATCAGTCGCGTTGAGAAGATGCCCTCTCCAAGACGCGAGGTCGCAGGCCGAGCGAAGCGCACCTACCGGAAGGCTTGATCGGATAGTTCCCTGCTTGATGGTCATTGCCGGCCGTGAATGTCGAACACCAATGAACTGCGCTACTGTGGTCTGGCATGTTTTCCCGTCCTCTTTACACAACCTCTGCACAAGCCGACGACCGGACATGACGCTGCTCGGAAGACCGCCGCCCGGCTCGACTCACTGCCCACACATATAGAAGTCCTGCAGGCCGGGCAAGACCTGGCGCATGGGTTTCATCATGGGGTATGCGTTCTGGGGTGTGATCAGCCGGCCTTCAAAACTCCCTTTCCAATTGCCCGTGTAACGCTCAAACGTCAGCGGCGTCGCCACGTCTACCATCTCCACCTGCCGGGAGATGCCGGGGAAACGCTGTTCCAGCAGTTCCACTACGGTGCGCGCCACCTGCTCTTTTTTCTCCTGATAAGCGGTCGGATCGTGCGCCAGCTCTTGCCAATACGCGTAACTGCTGGGCATCGCCACAACCAAGCTGGCGTCTTGCCTGCCGGCGCCAAGCTGGGATCCTGGTTAAAGATGCGGACGGTGATACGCTCCCACACCGCACCCGCAATTTCCGTTGGCCGGCGTAATGGGAAACTTATGCCGGAGACCGTTTGAGGTTCATCGGCAAACGAACGGTTCACCCCCATTCCTCCGAACAACAGCGGCGGGAAGGTGGGCCATTTCTCATAAGGCTCACGCGTCCTTTCATCCACGTATCTCCCTTCCAGCATCTTGAAGATGGCGGTATAGCCATCCGCCGCGGAGATCACCCTCTCGGCACGGTGCTCGCTCCCATCCGCCAGTCGGACGCCTATCGCGCTCTCCCCTTTCACCAGGATCTTCTCCACCCTACTGTTGTAATGAATTACTCCCCCCAGATCGATGTAACGCTTGGCCATTGCCAGCGACATGGGCAAGGAGCCGCCAACGGGATAACCCGCGTTCCCTTTGTGAAAGTAGGCAAAGGTGAAGAGCATAAAGAACATCGAGAATTCTGGAAACCACATGTCCTGCATTGCTGCGAGGAGCAATGGGTCTTTGAAGCATATGGCAAATTCCGCGGCAGAGATCTTCATCCATTTTGCATTTCGCTGCCTTTGGTCACCATAAGCCATCCCAGCGCAACCGCTTTTTGCCAGCGCTTGAGCGGCGGATCGGACTCAGATGGCGGATCAAAGCCAAGGAACAGTCGAATGCCTCGGATGAACTCCCGGATAGGCTCAGCATCTTGCGGTGAGAATTGCAACAAATGCGTTTCCAGCCTGTCCACATTTGTGTAGAAGACAAGGGTACGCCCATCGGCGGACTCGTATCGCATATATTCCTCCATGTTGATAAACTCGCGCCCTTGAGCGATGCCGATTTCCTCCCAATAGCGATGAAGGCCGCTCTGAGGTGAGGAGCCGACCAACCAGTGGATACAGCCGTCGATGACATACCCTCGGCGTTTCCAAGCCGTGCACAAGCCGCCCAGCAAGTTATGCATTTCAAAGATTTGCGTAATGGTAACCGTTCATTTGAGCATAAATCCCTGCCGAAAGCCCCGCAAACCCGGCGCCAATGATGATGATGTTCTCCTTCACAACCGTCCCTCCTCATTCGTATTACTTGAACTTAATGGCAGGCGTAGGATAGCAGCCAACGGTATATGACGATACACCTTTTGCTCAAAAATCGGCTCCTTGTCAGATTTTGTCGAATACCCTACTCTCTGGAAGTATTCTTTCAACATGTGCTTTACCTGCAGCGATGTATGGAATCGTTGTGATAAACATGTTCCTAAGCAAGCGCCCAACGGTGTGCTGTACCGGCGGCCGAGGAGGGAAAGACTGACAACAGAAAACAGCCAAAGATCAGGAACACTCCTCAAAACGTGCAGAGTCCCAACCGTCGTCCGGTGCATACTGTCTGGAGGTCAGAGCTTCCACGGATGGGAAGCGGTCGTCCTGAGCACGCTCGCGGATAATCGAAGGTCAGCCCAAGCCGACGGTTCAGACGCTCGCTTGGCGGGGCGCGGCCGGCTTCGAGGACGATGCCCTGGTAGAGGGGATGGATTTTGTCGAGGACGGGCGCGGGGCGCGGTGGACCGGAATGCGGCGCGCTTCCGCCAGGCGCAAAATCTCAGCCAGGCGGCCTTTTTCTTGCGCGCCCTCGGCGATTTGCAGGGCGAAGACCTGCCGCCGCCTGGCGCGCAGAGTTTCGTAAACAGCATTGCGGGAGTAGATGAATTCTTTCACGGTCTGTATTGTAAACGATACTGCGCGGCTTGAGACGGTTACGGACACGGCCGGCCAGAATCCACGCCGGTCTCGCTGAAGTCCTGCCGCCCATCGCGGCAGTAATTGCCGATGAATTGGATATCGCGCCGGTAGTGGGCCGAGAGGACATGCTCGTACCAGGAAATCTC
>FMJZ01022702.1_pt1 | contig 26002 bp, 24 predicted proteins | sample 1987881 | NCBI WGS metagenome assembly FMJZ01 (sample SAMEA4378227, study PRJEB15110) | soil metagenome | biome: soil; feature: Field; material: Soil | place: India | collected 2015-03-11 | depth 0 m
CATGCTGATTTTTCTGGTTATAATGTATATTGCTCGACCGATTCTGCATCACTGATGGTTGAAGATGGCGAAGACCTCAATCCTGTTAATACAACTGTTATAACCACCAATACCTTCAGGGTCACGGCTTTAAGCAAAGATTCTGTGTATTTCCTCCAGGTTAGAACAGTGAACAAAGATGATAAAGTAGGTTCTTATAATACTGATGTGCCTCTGGTTCAGATTTCTCCAAGACCTGAGTTTGTGATCGGTAAGATAAAGTTGGAACTCTCTGCATCCGGGCAACCACCACTGAATGAAGATAGTTGTGCCTTAAGATTTTCAACCGGGGAAATTCTTAATGAGGTCAATAATGAATTTCCAAATGCAGATATATTTGCAGATGCTGTTGATACAATTACTGCACAACTTGTCAGCGCAAGTGCCCGCCCAAATGGCAGAAGCACGCTGGTTCTAAAACTTGATACAACTTATACATGGGAATCATGGGACTTCAGCAAGGTGAATTTTGGGACATCCGACCGTGCAGTAGTAAATAATAATGATTTGGTGCTCTGCAAGACTACCGAAGGAAACTATGTAAAGATACTTATCCAGGAAGTCAATCATACCCAGGATTACATTAAATTGAAATACGCCTACCAGAATAAAGCGAATTATCCTTATCTCGGACCAAAGCACTAATAGTAAATAACAAAAAAGGGGGCGGGTTTGCCGCCCCTTTTTTGTTATCAATCAAGGAACTATTGATTTCTTAATGCGAATTCACGCATCGCTTCGTAGTGTTTTTTTCTTATCTCGGCCGAGCGGTCCTTTTTAGGTCTTGTTGCAAATTGTTCAATACCAAAATAAACAGACCTTGCATCAAAGACACACCAAAAGAAACCAACTGCATCACCTTTAATATTTCCTTTTGCACCAGGCTCTAATTTCGGGCCATTCACCGCCTCTGCGAGGACATCGCCATAACCCCATAATACTGTATCAACATCACCTGGGAAGATTCTGTTTGCACTTATTGTAAGTGAAGTTCCATCAACTACTGTATCAACATACAAATCAAAATATTCATAATCTCCAGCTGTATCAATGTAACTATAGCTAATTTCAATGTTAACCCAATACCAGTCTGCGCTCTTTGCTGAACTCCAATTAATATTAAGCTTGCTCCCCTTGTGTAGCACATAAGTAGTATCTGGACTGGTGATTTTGAAATTGCCGGGCATTGTACCAGTTGCCTCGCCCTTCCCTTCATCATAATTTACTTTGAATCTGCACTCATCTCCAATGTTAATCCAGGTGATTTCACCCTCATATCCGAATTCTGTCGGTGAAAAATATACATAATCCAACGGCAGAGTGTCTTCGTTTATTGTCATCACCGGAATAATTTTAAATCCGTCATATTTGTAACCACTAATACTTCCTGATTTTACGAGAGAATCCGGATTATACCAATCCCAGTGGAAGTAAACACTTCCTATTATCGATGCCCTCTCACCTTTACCACAGCCAATGACAATGAGCATCACACATCCAACCAAACAAAAAAACTTTTTCATAATGCCTCCTTTGGTATAACAATATACACTATTCGTAGAATGTCAATAGGAAATTATAGGATTTTGTTTTTCTGCCTATTTACCTTTTATCAAAGAAAATGCTTCAGCCCTGGTTGCAGTTGATTGCATTACACCACGAATTGCAGATGTCACGGTCATAGTTCCTGGTTTTTTTACCCCCATCATTGAGAGGCAGAGGTGTTCTGCCTCAATCACGACAAGCACACCCATTGGCTTCAAATTCACCATTAAGAAATCAGCAATTTCATGAGTCAAACGTTCCTGTAGTAACGGTCTTTTAGCCATCACATCAATCATCCTGACCAGACTTGAAAATCCGGTTACCTTGTTCTTCTTGGGGATGTATACAATATGCGCCTTGCCAAAGAATGGTAAAAGATGGTGTTCACAGATTGAATAAAATGGTATGTCCTTTATCAAAATCATCTCGTCTTCATTTTTTGCCCGGTAGGTTTTGAACTCTTTTTGGGGGTCCTGTTTTACCCCGGAAAATATCTCTTCATACATCTCGGCGACCCGTCTCGGTGTATCTTTCAACCCATCCCGATTTACATCCTCACCTATCGCCTTGAGTATAATCCTTACTGCCTGTTCAATTTTTTTCTTATCCATTATTATCTTTCTCTTTCTCCTTCACCCTTATTTCCTTTTCCTCACCCTTCCCATCTTTAGCCTTCTTTAGCCCTATTATCCCATCTATTTCATCACCACTCAAAATCTCTTTTTCCAGAAGTCTTTCTGCCAGTAATTTTAATTTATCAATATTGTTTGTTATTATATCTTCGGCAATTGATTCTGCCTTCTTTATGATATTCTTAACCTCTTCATCAATCTCTCTTGCTGTCTCTTCTGAATAATCTCTGTGTAAACCGATTTCCCTACCTAAAAATATCTCTTCTTGTTTTTCACCATAAGTCAATGGTCCAAGTTTCTCGCTCATCCCCCATTCACATACCATCTTGCGCGCGAGTTTCGTTGCCTTTTCAATATCATTGCCTGAACCAGTTGATAAATCACCGAGCACTATTTTCTCGGCAACCCTTCCACCAAGCATAAATGCGAGTTGATTAAAACAATAGGTCTTTGAATAAGTCCTTCTTTCATCAATTGGCAATGCCTGGGTTACACCCAGTGCCATACCCCTTGGTATAATAGTTACCTTATGTATCGGGTCCATTCCGGGCAGGAATTTTGATACCAGAACATGACCACATTCATGGTATGCAGTAAGTCTTTTTTCATCTTCAGATATTATGAGACTTTTTCTCTCAACACCCATAAGGATTTTATCTTTCGCATCCTCAAATTCCTGCATTGCTATTTTATCTTTGTTTCTTCGGGCAGCAAGAAGTGCAGCCTCATTACACATATTTGCTAAATCCGCGCCTGAAAATCCCGGCGTGCCCCGGGCAAGGATTTCAAGGTCAACATCAGGTGCTAAGGGTGTGCGCCTCGTGTGGACTTTTAGAATTCCCAATCTTCCTCTAACATCTGGCCTGTCAAGAACAATTACACGGTCAAACCTGCCGGGCCTTAAAAGAGCAGGGTCAAGAATATCCGGACGATTTGTCGCCGCCATCAATATTATCCCTTCGTTCACTTCAAAACCATCCATTTCAACCAGCAACTGATTTAAAGTCTGCTCTCTTTCATCATGTCCACCACCAAGACCCGCCCCACGTAATCTGCCTACCGCGTCTATTTCGTCAATAAATACAATACAGGGTGAATGCCTTTTTGCCTGGTCAAACAAATCCCTGACCCTGGATGCACCAACACCAACAAACATCTCCACAAAATCCGAACCGCTGATGGAAATAAATGGCACACCTGCTTCACCAGCAACAGCCCTTGCCATAAGTGTCTTACCCGTGCCTGGCGGTCCTAATAAAAGAACACCCTTAGGGATACGCCCGCCGAGCCTGGTAAACTTTCTCGGTTCTTTTAAAAATTCAATTACCTCCTGCAACTCCTGTTTTGCCTCCTCCACGCCTGCAACATCATTAAATGTCGCTGAAGGTTTGTTTTCTAAAACAATCTTTGCCCTGCTCTTACCAAATCCTAAAGCCCGATTCTGACCCGACTGCATCTGTCTTAAGAATAATGCCCATATTCCAATGAGCACCAACCAGGGAATGATTCCAATTAATATATCGGTCCATCCTGACTTCTGTTTTACAAAAACCTCAACATTATATTTCAAGAGTTCATCTGTAAGTTTTGTATCTTCAAATGGTATCAGTGTACTAAATTCACTGTAATTTTTACCCTCATAAGATATCGGACTACGGAAGGTTCCTTTTATTGAACGTTCTGAAATTGTGACTTTCTCAACATTTCTTATTCGTAATTCCCTGATAAAAACGGAATAAGGAATATTCGCCAAACGTCCGCTTTGTCCTGAAAAAGACTGTATTCCAAACCAAACAACAAGCACCAGAAGAGTCCACACGATTGCCGTCTGCCAGGCTTTACTTTTCGGTTGTTTCTTATTCGCCATGATAAACTCCAATGTATTTTAAATTGCGAAATTTGTTATCATAATCAAGTCCATAACCTACTACAAATACCTTGGGGATATTGAAACCGATGTAAGTCAACGGGACGTCAATAATTCGGGCATCCTTTTTATTTAATAATGTGCACACCGCAATGCTTCTCGGCTTTCTTGTTTTTAAATTGTTAACAATATAATCAAGGGTCCTGCCTGAATCTACAATGTCTTCAATCAAAATCACATCACGGTCTTCTATATTGAGAGAGAGGTCCTGGGTAATCCTGACGATACCGCTTGACTTTGTCCCTGTATAACTTGAAATACCCAAAAAATCTATTTCCACAGGTATATTTAGTTCTCGTAAAAGATCCGCAAGGAAAACAAAAGCACCCTTAAGCACACCGATAAGAATCGGATTCTTATTTTTATAGTCATTATTTATCTCCATACCTATTTCTTTAATCCTGTTTCTAATATCTTCTTCTTTAATCAGTATGTTCAAAAGTCACCTTCAAAATATTTTTTGTCTCGTTTTTTATAAATGCTCGATAAGCACGATAAATTCCAATCACCCAGAGTATTCCTTCTCCATCGCACAAAACAACCACATTATCGCGTTCATTGACAGGAACCCTTTTTTCATTTAATATCTCCTTCAATCTCTTACTACCATTTTTTATTTTTACTCTATCCCCTATTCTTCTGTTCCGCAAAAAAAGGGGAGGCTTAATTAGCGCAAAATCAAACACCTCGCAATTAATTTGTTTTTTCTTTAAATCAAATCTTTTTAAAATTTCGGCATTGACACATAGATTACCAATTTCAGCCGGCTCGCCAATCCTTAGTTGAATATTAAACTGATTTTTTAATTCCTCACTCTTAATGCCTATGAAAATCTTATCAAAAATTTTCTGTGCATATAAACAATGCGGCAAACACACCTTTCTGCCGCTTTCTTTATATCTTAGATTCAACACTGCCGAAATATGTTTACTCTCAATTCCCGCAAGGTCGCCTTTCAAATCATGTATCACCTTCATAACAATCCTGTTTGTTATTGCTTTATTATAATACATTAAACGACTCAAGTCAAGAGTAAAACCATCTTTTTTACGGTAAACAAGTTTTTTATAGACCCGGGCAACTATCTTCTGCAAAAATTCTTCATCATTATGGAGAATTTCTATTTCCCTTTTTATTGTTTCATATATTTTCGGATTCAACTTAATAAATTGCGGCATTATCTTGTGACGGATGAAATTTCTGCGGATATCTGTATCTAAATTTGAAACATCCTTTGAAAACTTTAATTTTCTTTTTTTTAAATACTCCAAAATTTCTTTTTTTCTAACATTGAGCAGAGGGCGGACAAATAACGACCTGATTGGTGGTATTGACTGCAATCCTATATTACCACTTCCCCTGACGAGATTCAAAAAAAAGGTCTCAACAAAATCATCAAGATTATGTCCCAAGACAATCCGCTGGGCATTGATTTTCCGTGCATAGTCAATCAAAACCCGGTATCTCCTTTCTCTTGCTTCGGCTTCAATCCCTTTTTTACTACAAGGAACATTGATTTTGATAATTTTAAAGCCGCATTGATATTTGTGCGCGTAATATTGTGTCAATGTTTCTTCTTTCGTTAATACACTTTGTTTTCTCAGTCCATGATTGATATATACAAGTGTAAAGTCGATTTTGTTTTCAAACACAGTCTTTAGGACATCCAGTAGACAGACCGAATCTGGACCTGAGGAAAACCCAATGATTGCCTTTTTCACTCTTTTGAACATTTCGTATTCGTCAATCATTTTTTTAACTTTCTCTAATATTGGATTAACCATTTATAGATGACTCCATTGATTTTTTACAACTTAAATTTCAGAATCAAAAACTTGATTGAATATTATCAACCTTTTTTCTGATATCACTCTTTGTCTGCAATTCCAATCTTTTCAATATATCAAGTAGTTCAACAATATCATAAAAATCATCAGGCAATTCATTAAGCATTTTATTCAAGGCATTTTTTGAAAGGTTGATAGCTTTGTTAATCACCTGTAGTGTCCCCTCTACCTCAACTTCCTTTGTTTTTGGATCAAAAAAATCATCATCAAAACTGCTTACCAATCTTCCGGTCTTTGCCACCAGAAGTGTATGGTACCAGACAAAATCTTCAAACTCCTCTTCAATCTCGTCGGGGACGCCTTCTGCCTCCAGTTTTTTTATCAATTTATGAGCCCGTCCGAAATACTCATAAGCAAGGTTGTAGATAACATAGGTATGTGGGTCAATTAGCTCAATCTCGGCGTCGGGCACCTCATTGAGGTCAATACCCTGTTCGGCTGCTGCCTGTTTGAGCAGCTCCTGGGTCTTTTCAAATATCTGTTTCAAATCGTTAAGAAATACATCAGGGTCGTTTGGGTCTTCACCTTTTAAGTAGTGTTCTAACAAACGCTCTTGATTTTCCTTGTAAACCTTACAATCATCTTTTTCATTACATCGCTCACACCGATAATCACAATAATTATATGGACCAAGTTTAAATCTTTCAGCCACAAATAAATATAACCATTTTTTCCATACAGTCAATAATTTAAATTACTCCCACTGACCCTGCCCTAATTTTCTATGAATATCTTCATACAGAAATTTCAGCTCAAAAATTCCTCACTTGACATTCCGGTAAAATTAATTATTATATGGCACAAGGAGGTATGCGTTGGGATTTAATCTTGTCAATTTTTTCAAGAATTTTAGGAGTCATTTTTTAAGTGATGTTGCGATTGACCTTGGAACATGCACAACACTTATTTATGTCAATGGCAGGGGTATCGTTTTGAATGAACCAACCGTCGTTGCTGTGGATATAAAAAACAAAAAATGTGTGGCGGTTGGCGAAGAGGCAAAGAGGATGTTAGGAAAGACCCCTGAAGATATCAAGGCAATCAGACCGATGAAAGATGGGGTCATTGCGGATTTTGAAATGGTAGAATTGTTGCTAAGGTCGTTTATTGAAAAGATTCAGCAAAAGAAACTCTTTACAAGACCAAGGGTCATCATCTGTGTGCCATCAGGTATCACCGAAGTTGAAAAAAGAGCGGTACGAGATTCGGTAGAGGCTGCAGGTGCCCGGGAAGTTTATCTTGTTTCAGAACCCATAGCAGCGGCCATCGGTATCAATCTACCTGTTCATCTTCCCCAGGGGAATATGATTATTGATATTGGCGGAGGTACTACCGAAATCGCTGTTATTGCTCTTTCAGGTATTGTAACAAATAATTCAATAAGGGTTGCTGGTGATGAAATGGATGACGCAATCGTTCAATATATAAAGAAGAATTATAACCTCATTATTGGGGAACAGACAGCAGAAGAGATAAAAATCGCAATAGGCAATGCATTTCCGACCGAAGAAGATAAAACTATGGAAGTCCGGGGACGGGATCTGGTAAAAGGTATACCCAAGACTATAAAGATAACGAGCCATGAAGTAAGGGAAGCAATTCAAGAACCACTTTCAATGATAATTGAAGCGGTGAGAATCACCCTTGAAAAAACTCCTCCAGAACTTGCCGCGGATATCGTAAATTCCGGAATTTATATGGCAGGCGGTGGTTCATTATTGAGGGGTATTGACACTTTGATCCGTGAAGAAACGAATCTTCCAGTAACCGTGGCAGAAGAACCAAATAAGGCAGTTGTCTATGGTGCAGGCAAAATCATGGAAGATATGCAAAAATATGAAAAAGTAATATTTACCTTGAAGAGAGAGTAGTTGTCCAGGTTTCAATTTTTAATATTCGGTTCCTTATTAGTCATTTCCCTTGCATTAATCATATTAAATCAAAATGTTAACCTCTATTTAAGCAATCGTCTATCCGAGGTCCTACTTTTTCCCATCAAATTGGTCTTTAACTATATACAGTATCTCAATGTTTCGCAGCAGAAGATAGACCTGCTTGAATCCGAAATAAGTAAATTACAAATTGAAAATCAAATGGTAAAAAACAGATTAAACTCATTAATGGTTTCTGACACAATTAAATATCTACATTTGAGACTTTTGAAGGCAAATGTAATTGGCAGAGACCCGCAGAATTTCAATGGCTTTTTGTATATTGACAAGGGTTATAAAGATGGGTTATCTTTAAATGCACCGGTTGTACTTCAGAATAAAATCATAGGAAGAGTTAAATCACTCTCAGAAAATACCGGAATCGTTGAAACATTTGAAAATCCTGGCTTTGCTATTAGCGCGGTGGATGCGCGTTCAGGAATATATGGAATAGTAAAAAGAAAAAGAGAACTTAATTTTGAATACATAAAAATCGACGACGATGTGATTTTAAATGACTCTATTTATACATCAGGACTGAGTGAAAATCTACCTAAAGGATTAATGATTGGAACTATCTCGGCCGTAAAGGAAAAAGATGATCTATTTTTTAAAGAAGTAATAATTGAACCCGCAATAAGTATTAATAAATTAAACTATGTCTATGTTATATATTAAACGGTTATGAGATTTTTGCTATATTTTATACTTGTCTATTTTTTTATACCTATTAATTCGGCAGTTGACTTACTAACGATTCTTGTTTATTTTGTTGCCTTAAATGAAGACAATATATTTTCCATATTATTTGCATTTTTTGTCGGTTTGCTAATGGACCTGTATTATCCTGTGTCAATTGGAGTCAATATGCTAATCTTTTTAATCTTGACGCAGGGTTTGGTCTTTATCAAAAAATATTTAGTGCGTGAACCATTGACTCTGATAATAGTTTTTACAATATTCTATTCGGTTAGAGTACTTACTGCATATGTAATTCCGGGAAGAATAATTATGTGGAATAACGCTTTTCTGACCATTATTTTTGCCCTTCCTGTAATCTTTATTCTACAAAAAATTTGTTTTAATGTATGGATCAGGAACTAAAAACCTACCGACTTTTGCAAACATTATTATTCGGGGCATTTACTGTTATCCTTTTTTTCAGCATAAAGCTACAGATTTTTGAAGGAACAAAATATTATAGACTTTCAGAAAAAAATAGGATAAAGAAAAAATATCTCATAGCTCCTCGCGGTAAAATCTATGACCGTCAGGGTAAAGAAATTGCCAATACGAGACCTGCGTTTTATGTATCAATAATTCCCGCACTGGTTGACCAAAATTCTATTGAAACAGTAGCGCGAATATTAGAAACCGATATCAATACCATTCAAAAAAAAATAAAAATAGAGAAGAATCCATATGTCTCGGTAAAGATCAGCCGTGATGTATCTTTCAAACAGATTTCCATAATTGAAGAAAAGATTGAAGAATTACCAGGGGTTGAGGTCGGCGTCGAACCAGTGCGTAACTATCCTCACTCCGAACTCCTATGCCACTTGCTGGGTTATGTAAGTGAAGTAACTGACCTGGAATTGAAACAACTCAAAGAATATAAAATAGGCGATTATATTGGAAGGATAGGAATCGAACAACAGTATGAAAAAAAACTTGCGGGTAAGGATGGAATAGATTATATTGAGGTGGATGTGAAAGGAAGAGAATTAGGCAAGGTTCCTGAATATAGGCCAATCCCGCCGATTCCTGGTAATGATTTATATACAACCATTGACCTTGAATTGACCGACTCTACAGCAAGATTTCTGCAAAATTATCCAAAGGCATCTGTCATAGCAATGAATCCCCAAAATGGCGAAATCTATGTCTTTTACTCAAAACCCGGTTTTGACCCAAATCGCTTTGTCCATGGACTTACCGAAGAGGAATGGCTGGCATTAAACAATCCCAAAGAAGCACGGCTCTATAACCGTGTTACAATGAGCTGTTATCCAATAGGGTCAACGATTAAACCATTTCTCGCCCTTTATAGTCTTGACACAAGAATGATTAATGCAGAAAAGCGATTTGAACCCTGCAGAGGGGGTTTGAAATTAGGTAATCGTAATTTCGGATGTTGGAAAATACACGGCAGTCTCAATCTCATCGACGCAATTGTCTACTCCTGCGATGTATATTTTTATCAACTCGGCAGATATTTAGGAATTGATAATATAGCAAATAGCCTTTTTGAAGTTGGCTTTGGTAAGCCCACAGGTATTGACCTTCCTCAGGAAAAAATCGGACTTGTCCCCGAGCGCAACTGGATGGAAAAAAAATATGGCAAAAACTGGACCGAGGGGCATATATTTAATCTGAGCATTGGTCAAGGTGATATGCTTGCGACACCGATTCAGCTTGCCCGGGCTTATACTATATTTGCCAATCAAGAGAATGCCCTTGTCACACCCCATATAAATAAAGACATTAATATAGGCAATATAAAAGTTGAAAAAAAAATTGATGGATTAAAAATTGTGCGTGAAGCACTAAACGAAGTCGTAGCAAGGGGAACCGGAATGATGGCACGGGTTCAGGGTTTTGAAGTTGGTGGTAAAACAGGGACCGTTGAAAATCCACATGGCGAAGACCATTCTATATTTGTTGGTTATGCGCCAAAAGAAAATCCTCAAATACTTGTATGTGTTGTCGTGGAAAATGCCGGTCACGGTGGAAGTATTGCGGCACCAATTGCGGGTAAGATAATAAAGACATATTATGAAATAAACAAAAGGCTCAGCAGTGAATAGAAAGAATTACATTATTTTAATAATCAGCATAATAATTTCTCTGATTGGTCTGGTAATGATTTTTTCAACAGGCGGATTCAACTACTTTATAAGGCAGGCACTCTGGCTCGGCATTGCAGTATTAATCTGCCTGGGGCTGAGTAGATTCTCAAGCCGAATCTGGCAGACATTTTCGCTACCAATATATATCTTTACCTGTATTTTAACTTTGGCTGTTTTGGTCTATGCAACGAGTTACCCGAAGCGCTGGTTCAATATTGGTTTTTTCTCTCTACAACCTTCAGAATTTGCTAAGATCGGCACAATCTTATTTCTGGCAAGTTATTTAAGCGAAAGAAAAAAAATTGAAAAGTTCACTGATTTTTTCATCCCATTAATCATCATTGCAATCCCATCGGCTCTTATCTTTGTTGAACCCGACCTCGGAGCCGCTCAGATATTTTTCCCGATTATGTGTATGATGCTTTTCTGGGCAGGCATGCCCTTTGAGAAAATCTTAATATTTTTCTCGCCGATAATTTCGGGGCTAACAAGTTTTTCAATATACATATGGCTCGGATTTATGATACTCTTTGGTATCTTCGTTTATTCAAGAAAAAAATTGACTGAAATACTTTACCACTTAATTGCCAATCCGATTGCTGCACTCATAACTCCAATTATCTGGCATTCTTTAAAATTATACCAGCAAAAAAGAATCATTGCCTTTCTATCGCCCTGGATTGACCCTCAGGGGATTTCCTGGCAGTCCATACAATCAAAGATTGCAATCGGGTCAGGACAATTATTTGGCAAGGGATTTCTATCCGGAACCCAGAAAAAATTAGAATTTTTACCAGAACGACACACCGATTTTATCTTCTCCTGTATTGGTGAAGAGTTTGGATTGATTGGAATTTTAATAACTGTGTTGTTATACAATTTTCTTTTTTATAAACTCTTAAGGATTGCACGCGAAACAAAGCATAAATTTCTAAGCCTTGTGGTCATTGGAATTATGACCTGGTTTTGGTATCAGGCATTCATAAATATGGGTATGACACTCGGCATACTGCCGGTCACCGGTGTACCTTTGCCATTCATCAGTTATGGCGGCTCTTCACTTCTTGCCTGTTTCATTGGAATTGGCATCATCCTTTCAATTATCCAGACTAAATACTGATGGATAACAGAAATTGGCGTCTTCTCGACACAGGAGTACTAAGTGCTGCAGAAAATATGGCTATTGATGAAATGCTACTTGAATTGCGTGCAAAAAATCAAATACCGAATACATTAAGAATACTACAATTCAACCCACCTGCTACTCTTGTTGGATTCCATCAGTCGGTTGAACAGGAGATCAGAGTTGACTACTGTAATAAAATGGGCATTGATATAAACCGCCGTATAACTGGAGGTGGTGCTATATACTTTGACAAAACACAGCTGGGGTGGGAGATAGTTTGTAGTAAAGATTTTTTCAACCATTCTGTACCCAATGTTGAATTATTTAAAAAACTTTCTATGCCTGTGATCAATATGCTCAGACAACTTGGCATAAAGGCGAATTTCAGGGGAAGAAATGATATAGAGGTAAATGGCAGGAAGATATCTGGTACCGGTGGTGCAGAATGGGGCAAGGCATTTTTATTTCAGGGAACGCTACTCATAGATTTTGATATTGATACAATGTTACGGGCACTCCGTATCCCGGTTGAAAAACTAAAAAGACATGAGATTGATTCCCTCAAAGAAAGGGTAACTTGTATTAAATGGGAACTTGGTTATACACCGGATATTAAAATCCTTAAGGATATGATTAAAAACAATTTTGAAAAACATTTTGGTATAAAACTAACAAAATCAAATTTGACAGAAATTGAATTAAAATCACTGCCTGTGTTCTTAGAAAAATTTCGTTCAGATAAATGGATATATAAAGTCCGAGCACCAGCTTATGAACAACCAGTCCTTTATATTACACGTCTGAGCAGGGCGGGAAAAATAAAAGCGTTCTTTACCTTGAATCTAAGGCATAAAACAATTCAAAGTGTGATATTTATAGGCGATTTTTTTGCTTATCCATCACGGGCAATATTTGACCTTGAAGCACTATTTAAAGAGATGCCTCTGGAAAAAACACTAATAATTCGTAAAATAGAAGAATATTTTAATAGTCAAAAAGATTTATATATTCCGGGTGCAAAGAGTGAAGATTTTATAAGGATTTTAGATGGACTTTTTGAAAAACTGAAAATTATAGAATTAGGCATTTCACCCGAACAATCAAATCACATATTCCTTGTCAACGGTTCATACGAACAAATTCTCAAACAAAGACCCAATTATCTCCTTCTTCCCTATTGTGCTAAATCAACCAGATGTTCTTATCGGCATAAAGACCAATGTGCAATGTGTGATGAATGCACAGTCGGAGACGCATATAGACTTGCCCTCGCATTAAGTATCAAACCAATTACCATTACCAGTTTTGAAGACCTAACCGCAAAACTTAGAAAATTGAAAAAGACTAAGGCATCAGCATATATTGGATGTTGCTGTGAGCAATTCTATACAAAACATCAGAATAAATTTGAATCTGCTGGTATTCCAGCAATACTACTTGACATATATAATGAAACCTGTTATGATTTAGATAAGACGGCTTTTGCCTACAGGGGTGAATTTGAAAATCAGACAAATCTCAATTTAAATTTATTAAAGAAGGTGCTTGATGGAATATGATGTTCTAATTGTCGGTGCCGGGCCGGCTGGTTCAATAACCGGTTGGCATATTGCCCGTGAGAAATTTAGTGTTTTAATAATTGATAAAAAGATAGAAGTGGGGATTCCGGTGCAATGTGCAGAATATATCCCTGCCCTTCTTTCAAAAGAGGTAACAATTCCGGGCGATGCCATCGCCAATGAAATAAAAGGATTGAAGATCTATTTTCCGGATAATCGTTTCTATGAGTTTTCTGCCCCGGGTTATATACTGAATCGTTCAATCTTTGATAAATATTTAACATTGAATGCAGTTAGAGCTGGTGCTGATTTATGGTTAAAAACACAATTTCTCGGGATTGAAAATGGTAAAATTTTAGTTTCCCGAAATGGCAGGATAATGGAAATAAAAGCTAAAATCATTGTCGGGGCGGATGGACCGAACTCTCGGGTAGGTCGTTTAATAAATAGACGCTATAAAGATTATGTCGTTGCCTATCAACAGGAATTACCCTTATATGAAAAAATGGAATATACAGAGGTCTATTTTGATGAAAAATTCTTCGGCGGCTATGCCTGGTTATTCCCCAAAAAACAATACGCTAATGTTGGATTGGGTGTGGTAATTGGTTATAAAATAAAAGTCAAAGAACTATTTATTCAATTTGTTGAAAGACTTATAAAAGAGAAAAAAGTTATTAATACACCATTAAAAACTGTCACAGGACTTATTCCAACAGGCGGACCGATCCAGACCATAAAAAATAATATCCTGCTCGTTGGCGATGCTGCAGGTCAGACCCATCCAATCACCGGGGCTGGCATCGCTCAAGCAATAATATGTGGAAAATTTGCGGCAAAGGCAATCACAGAAGCACTGGGAAAAAATGATTTGAATTTGCTTCATATTTATGAAAAGGACTGGCAGAACATCTATCTTGAAGAACTAAATCGAGCAGTCAAAAAAAGGAATTTAATGGAAAGAAACTGGAATAATCTAAATGATTTACTGAAAGAATGCTGGGTATCGTTTCCGGAATACTATGGATGACTTAAAAAATCTCGCAAAAAAGGCAAGAGAAATTTCATATTCTCATCATGGAAAGAAAATTACATTCTATATACCAGGAATGTTTTATTACAATGGCATTAAAGGCAAATTCCCCGGCGTCTCACTCACTGGAAAATCCTGCGGACTTAATTGTGACCATTGTCAGGGCAAACTCTTAGAGTCTATGATTCCTGTTATTAGTCCTGAAGAACTTTTTAATGTGTGTAAATCGCTTCGTGATAATAGTGCTGAGGGACTACTCTTGAGTGGCGGTTTTGATACAAATCACACAATTCCTTTAACAAAGTTTATCCCGGCAATCAAAAGAATAAAGGAAGATACCGGGCTAAAAATTACGCTCCATTGTGGTATTCTTGACCAGAAGACCTGTATTATGCTTAAAGAAGCAGGTATAGACCAGGCGCTTGTAGATATAATCGGTGATGATGATACAATAAAAAATGTCTATAGAACCGAGAAGAAAGTCCGTGATATAGTGGATACAATAAAGAATTTATTAAATGCTCAAATTCCTGTCATCCCCCATATCGTTGTAGGAATAAATTACGGCAAAATTACCGGTGAATACAGGGCATTAGAAATAATAAAAGAGTTTCCTGTGTATATACTCGTCTTTGTCAGCCTTATGCCAATTCCCGGTACTCCAATGGAAAATATCAAAACTCCAGATGCGGAAGATATCGCAAGACTGATAATCAATGCACGATTTAAAATGCCCGCTGTTATCATTGCACTGGGATGTGCCCGTAAAAGAGGATATAAGGATATAGACCTATGGGCAATTGAATGCGGTGTCAATCGCATTGCCCTGCCCGCGGATGAAGCAATAGCACGGGCAAAGGACTATAAACTTTCTATTGAATGGCAGAGAACCTGCTGCTCATTATAGAAGGGAGGTAAAAATGAAAATGGAAAGTCCGGATTATGTCCGAATCAGTCAGGCAGCAGCAATGGTGCTGGGTTTCAAGAATGGCTTGTTTTATAGGAATGCTAAATCACCCTGTATAAATATCCTCCTCACCTATGATAATGGTTGTGCAGGTAATTGCGCATATTGTGGTTTATCTATGAAAAGGCCTGGTGAATACAGACGAAAAAGTTTCATAAGGGTTGAATGGAATACCTATCCAATCAATGAAATCATCCAGAGAATTACAAATAAAAATGATTACATCAAACGCATCTGTATCTCAATGATTACAAATCACCGTGCTGTAAATGATACAAAAAAGATTATCCAGATGCTCCATAACATCCTTCCCCATCCAATTTCAGTCCTTGCCGCACCCACCATTCTCAATCAGGAAGATTTCTTTGAAATGAAAAATCTTGGTGCTGACCGACTGGGAATAGCGGTTGATGCCTGCACGCCGCGATTGTTTGAGCAATTTCGCGGCAAAGGGGTTAAGGGACCGCATAAATGGGAAACCTACTGGTCAGCATTCCAGCAGGCGGTTGCGGCATTTGGCAGAGGTAATGTTGGTGTTCATCTAATCGTAGGACTTGGTGAAACTGAGAAAGAAATGGTTGAAACAATTCAAAGAGCACAGGATAATGGAATTGAAACCCATCTATTCAGTTTCTTCCCTGAACCAGACTCCATCCTTGCCCATCACAATCCACCGAATATCGGAACTTACCGCCGAATTCAACTTGCACGGTACTTAATAAATAAAAATATTTGCACAATCAAAAAACTTGAATTTGACGAGAGGGGTAGAATTATAAAATTCAACATCTCTGAACCCGAACTTGAAAAACATATAAACTCTGGAAAACCTTTTATGACGAGTGGTTGTCCGGGTAAAGATACAGAAGTAGCCTGCAACCGTCCCTATTCTGACTCCTTACCTGGTGACGATATAAGAAATTTTCCATTTTTGCCAGAGCCAAATGACATAGCAAAAATAAAAAAAGAACTAACAATATATGTATAACAAAATCAGCGAAAAAATCATAAATAGACTTGTCTCGGTTGTTGGAAAAGAAAATGTTTTATTAGAAAAAGATGCACTTGAAAACTATGCCCATGATGAAACACCGCTCTATCATTCAATGCCAGAAGTTGTAGTAAAACCGATAAACACAGAACAGGTCGCAGAAATAATGGTGATTGCAAATGAAAATCAAATACCGCTAACCCCGCGTGGTGGTGGAACAAGTCTATCTGCAGGTGCGGTTCCGGTTTATAATGGAATTGTCTTATCCCTCGAAAGGATGAATCATATCAAAGAGGTTGATGAAAAAAATTTGATGGCGACTGTGGAACCGGGTATCATTACCGGGATGATGGAAAAAGAACTTGCTCAGTATAACCTTTTCTTCCCACCTGATCCAGTAAGCATTGATTCCTGCACTATCGGGGGAAACATTGCTGAATGTGCCGGGGGACCAAGGGCAATGAAATACGGAGTCACAAAAAATTATATAACAGGTTTAGAATTAGTTCTCGCAGATGGTAGAATAATCCGATTGGGTGGCAAATTACTGAAAAATGTAACTGGTTATGATATGATCAGTTTGTTTATTGGGTCAGAAGGCACCCTTGGAGTCGTGACTGAGGCAATAATAAAAACACTGACCATCCCTGAAATAATCGTTAACCTTTATATACCATTTAAGACCGTTTCTGATGCCTCAAAGTTTTCCATTGAACTACTACAGAGTGGTCATATTCCCACAGCAATTGAACTTATGGAAGGAGATGTTGTAAGAATGGTTGAAAAATATCTCCAGAGAAAGGTTCCATACAGTGAAGCAAATGGACACACAATTGTTGAAATAGATGGCAACAATAAAGAATATGTCCGAAAGAGCTGGGAAAAAATTGGGGATATTGCATTAGAATGCAATGCCCTTGATGTCTTTGTAGCAGAGACACCACAAGACCGAGAACGGATATGGGAACTAAGGAAGAAGATCGGCGATGCCCTCAAGTCGCAGACAGAGCTAATTGCCCGAGAAGACCTGGTGGTCCCCAGAGATAAAATACCTGAATTAATATTCCAGTTAAAGGAATGTGTAAAAAATTTTGGTTGTGCACTCTATGCCTTCGGTCATCTGGGCGATGGGAATATGCATACCGATGTCGGACTTATTGAAAAGATTGATAAAAAAATAAATGCCCAAGATTGGATTGTGCAGATGCGTAAAAAAATGTACGAAATCACAATCCAACTCGGTGGGACAATAACCGCCGAGCACGGTGTGGGCTTATCAAAAATTCCCTATCTCGCACTTGCCCTTGATAGAAAAACGATCGAATTAATGATGAAAATAAAGCGAGAATTTGACCCCAAAAATATTCTGAATCCTGGCAAGATATTTCCAAATACTTTAGGTAATTCAGTTGTTTAGATATTTTTGTGCTATGATTCGTGCCTTTATTGAAACATCACTTATTGACTGGGATGGAAAGATAACCTCGGTGCTTTTTTTTGACAAATGCAATTTCCGTTGCCCTTTCTGTCAAAACTGGCGGTTGATAACCAACCCCGAAAAATTTCCTGAATATAATATCGATGAAATCTTTAAAAAAATCATGCAAAAGAAAAACTGGATTGATGGTATCGTCCTCACAGGTGGTGAACCCTTGATATTTTTTGACGACATAATTGAAATAGCAAAAAAAATTAAAAAAAATAATCTATTGGTCAAACTTGATACCAATGGTTCATTCCCGGAGCAATTAGAACACTTGATAAAGTTAAACTTAATTGATTATGTCGCAATGGATATCAAGGCACCGTTTGTTCAAAAATACTTTATTGCAATCGGCAAGAGTCCAAAAGCAAATTTAGAAGTTATTGAGAGGGTCAAAAAAACAATAAAAATCCTTAAGGAATCAAATCTTGATTATGAATTCAGAACCACCTGTGTTCCCGGACTGATTGATGAAATGGCAATAAGAAAGATAGGTGAAGAAATAAAAGGAGCAAAAAAATGGGCGCTACAAAGATTCATACCTTTCAATGCCTATAAAAAATCATATCGGAGCAAGACCTTTGATGAGAAACAATTAAATGAACTCCTCAGAATTGCCCAATCCATAATCCCAAATTCAAAACTCCGGTAACAAATCCAATGCCAATTAAGACTTAAGTTTAAATTTTGTATAATTGACAATTTTGTTCTTTTACGTATAATTTTCCATGAAATTGGAGACAAAGGTAAAAATAAATAATTTCCTTATGAAAAATCTATTATACGGAATTTTTCATGGTGGAAATAATCCTTTTCTCCGTTCCCTACTATTACCGGCTGTAGAAAAAGGTATCTGGCTTGCTTTGAAGAATACTCCTGGTCCTGTAGGATTACCCGGTGTACTTCAGGATAAATTTTATATGCTAAGGGCAATGGTCTATTCAGGTATACGATTTGGCACAACATCAAAATTTACCAACACAATTATCAACAAGGCAATACTTAGCAATTTGAGGGCAGAAAAAGAAAAAGAATTCCGTGCGGTATTTGGATTTGACCCTCCTGGCTTTATGACCGTTTCGCCTGCAAAACGATGCAATCTGAAGTGCAAAGGTTGTTATGCAAATTCCTCATCAGAAAAAGACCAGTTGCCATACGACATTTTTTCCAGGGTAATAAAAGAGATGCGTGACCTCTGGGGCGCAAGATTTGTTGTGATCTCAGGTGGCGAACCGATGCTTTATAAATGGAACAACAAAGGCATCATTGATATATTCCAGGAAAATCCGGATTCATTATTTTTAATGTATACAAATGGCAGTTTGATAAATGAAAAAGTGGCAGCAAAATTTGCTGAACTCGGAAACATAACACCAGCGATATCTGTTGAAGGTATGGAACAAACGACTGAGCGACGAAGGGGTAAGGGCTTCTTTGATAAAATAGTCAACACATTAACTCTTTTGAAAAAATACCGTGTGACCTTTGGAATATCAATAACTGCCACAAGAGAAAATGCTGAAGAAATCGTCGCCGATGAGTTTATTGATTTTTATTTCAACAAATTGGGGGCTGCCTATGCCTGGGTCTTCCATTATATGCCAATTGGCAGAGATATTACCCCAGAATTGATTCCTACGCCCGAACAGCGAGTAATGCTCTGGAAAAAGAGCTGGGAGATAATCAGGGATAGAAAGATTATGTATGCGGATTTCTGGAATCATGGCCCGGTATCTGACGGTTGCATCTCGGCAGGAAGACCAGGTGGCTATTTCTACATTGACTGGCATGCCAATGTCTTTCCATGCGTATTTTTCCCTTATGCTGCAGCCAACCTTAAAGAAATATATGAAAATGGTAAAAATCTAAATGATTTAATAAATCTACCATTACATAAAAAAATCAGAGAATGGCAATTCAAATACTGGAAAGAAGGAGATTTATTAAGACCCTGTCCAATCCGTGACCATTATTCAATTGCGAAGAACTTTGTTCTTGAAACGCAGGCGATACCAGCAGATCAGGCGGCAGAAGAAATATTACACAGCTCTGATTATGAAAAGAAAATGACAAAATATGATTTTGAATTAGAAAGAAAAACCAGAATAATCTGGGAAAAGGTGTATAAGAATGGATCCAGAAAAGCAATTTGAACTTTTAAAAATTAATACTGCAGAAATCCTCTCTGCAGAAGAATTATTAAAAAAACTAAAAAGGCGAAAGCCTTTGCGGGTGAAACTCGGCATTGACCCATCAGCACCAGAGATACACCTCGGTATAAGTGTCCAGCTGAGAAAATTAAAGCAATTCCAGGAGTTGGGACACAAAGTTGTGGTGGTTGTCGGTGATTTTACCGGGATGATTGGAGACCCCAGCGGAGAATCAAAGACAAGACCAAAATTGACCCGGGAACAAGTAAAAAAGAATATGGCGCGGTATAAAGAACAAATATTCAAAATCCTCGACTTCAAGAAAACCGAGTTTACATACAATTCACATTGGCTTGGTGCATTAAGTATCTACGACTTTATTGAAATCGCCTCTAAATACACGGTCGCACGCATTCTTGAAAGGGATGATTTTTCAATCCGCCTTAAAGAAGGAATACCCGTATATATGCATGAAATAATGTATCCATTGTTTCAGGCTTATGATTCTGTTGCAATAAAGGCAGATATTGAATTGGGTGGGACTGACCAGAAATTCAATCTTCTCGTAGGAAGAGAACTAATGAGAGAATTCAATATAGAACCACAGGTTGTTATGACCCTCCCCATCCTTGAAGGTACTGATGGTGTAAGAAAGATGAGCAAAAGTTATGGCAATTATATTGGTATCACAGAGAATGCAAGGGAAATGTTTGGAAAGGTTATGTCCATTCCTGATGAATTGATAATAAAATATTTTGAATTGACCACCGATGCCTTTCCCCATAAAATAGAAGAGTATAGAAAAGGCTTAAAAGATGGCTCTATCAATCCTCGGGATGCAAAATTCGACCTTGCCAAGACCATTGTGCGAATGTACCATTCACCCCAGGCTGCAGAGGAAGCGGCAAATGAGTTTGAAAAAGTCTTCACTAAAAAAGAATTGCCAACAGAATTAAGAGAATTCAAACTTGAAGATAAAGAGATAAATATAGTTGATTTGCTCGTAAAGACAAATCTTATGCCGTCACGCGCTGAAGCAAAGCGGAAAATAAAAGAGGGTGCAATAGATATTGATGGCGAAGCAATCAAAGAAGTCAATCACATAGTAAAACTAACCCGACCAATTGTAATCAAGGCAGGAAAACATAAATTTTTAAAAGTTGCCCCAAGATAAAACTTGTTCAACAACCTTACTCTATATTTTATTATCTTCTTGATGTATTACATCAGTAGTTAGGTCAAGAGCCTTTGCAAGGCGGCTACATATATTTTCTAAAGATTTGTATAATTCATCCTCATTGATTGCCTTATTATGCATCCTGTCAAGAATATCCTCCAGCTGCGAAAATGTACTCACCAGTTCATTGTAATCATAGTGCAATGTCTTCGTGAGCGAGTGGCATAATTCATTGTAGATTTCCTGAATACCATTTACAACATCATTCTTACGAAACTTTATCTCGCCCGTCTCTATTCCTTCACTGAGTTGTTTAAGATAATTGCCAAGCCTGTACAAAGGACCATAGATTCGATTGGATAACCTCAATATCGTTAGATAACTTATGTAATAGACTATCAAGGCAACAACAATAAAAGCCGCAATGTGCACAAAATAGCGTTTGACTGGTGCAAAAATTTGACTAGGTCCGAATATCAGGATAAATGAAGCAACGAGAATAATAGATACAACAATCACCGTCCCCAGTGAGTGTAAAAGCATCCGATATTGCAAACGATTTACAATCAGACTTTTTCTTCTATTTTTTTCCATATTATCAGTATATCAAACTATTTAATATTGTCAAGACATCTGTCCGATTAATTAGACTACGCATAAATGTGATTCATCTCTTTGCCTTTGAAATACTCATTGAACTCTTTGTATGCTAACATCAACTTGCGTTCAAAATCTTGATTTTTCCATAAAAATGTATTTAATTCATTATGCAAAGGAAAATTTTCATCACCAGACAAATACCCCAGCCTGCGCTTGATTTGTTGCAAAAGTATTTTCGGGTAGAAGTATTCGGTAATGATAGACCGATAAAGAAGACTGAATTGAAAAGGGTTGTCAAAGATAAAACAGGTATGGTCTCCTTGCTTACCGATAATATTGACAAAGAAATCATGGGAAATGCCCCAATGCTGAAAATCATTGCAAACTATGCTGCAGGTTATAACAACATTGATATTGCCGAGGCAACACGAAGAGGCATTATGGTAACAAATACACCAGATGTATTAACCGAAACAACCGCAGACCTCACCTGGGGGATGATACTTGCTATTGCCCGCCGTATTCCTGAGGCAGAACAATTTTTGAGAAAAGGAAAATTTCAAGGCTGGGCACCAATGTTATTTTTGGGGTGTGATATTCATCACAAAACAATCGGTATAATTGGTATGGGAAGAATCGGAAGGGCAGTTGCAAGACGGGCATTGGGATTTGGTATGAATATACTTTACTATGATAAAGTTAGACTCCCAGCAAAATTAGAGAAATATTTTTCGCTCCATTACAAATCAATTAATTACATTCTAAAGAATGCCGATTTCATCACAATCCACACACCGTTAACCAAAGAAACATATCATTTGTTTTCACACCGTGAATTTAATTTAATGAAAAAAACGGCATTTCTTATCAATACGGCCCGCGGTCAAATCGTAGATGAAAAGGCATTAATAAAGGCACTTAAAGCAAAGAAAATAGCCGGTTGTGCACTCGATGTCTTTGAAAATGAACCAAAGGTGTCAAAAGAATTATTCAATATGGACAATGTCCTACTTCTCCCCCATATCGGTTCCGCAACCTTGGAAACAAGAACAAATATGGCATTGATGTGTGCTAAAAATTTAATCACCGCTTTAATAGAACACAAAAGACCGCCCAATCTTTTGAATCCCGAAGTATTAAGAAGTAAACATTGAAGATACTCATTATCCCAGCGAGTTTTAAAGGTTCAATTAGCTCAAAAGATGTTGCAAACGCCATTGCCCGAGGAATAAAAAAGATAAAAAGCAATATTATAATTAAAGAATCACCAATTGCAGATGGTGGCATAGGCACGCTCGATATAATCATAAAACATTTTAAAGGCAAATATATCACCTGTTATGTTACCAATCCCCTGGGCAAAAAAATTAAGGCAAAATACGGAATTATCCAGAATAAAAAACTCGCAATAATTGAGCTCGCACAAGCATCCGGTTTGCATTTGATTCCCGAATATTTAAGAAATCCTTTGAAAACAACAACAATCGGTGTAGGGGAGATTATAAAATACAGCATAGATAAAGGGTGTAAAAGGATTATTGTAGGAGTCGGCGACAGCGGAACAATAGATTGTGGCATAGGAGCATTATCGGTCCTGGGAGTAAAATTCCTTGATAAAAATTTTAAACCAGTTGAACCAAATTGCTTTGGATTATTAAATTTACATAAAATTGATGACACTGCAATAAGTGCATTAAAAAAGTCCCTTGGAATCTATGTTCTCGCAGATGTTTCAAACCCACTCACTGGCAAAAATGGTGCAATTGTATATGCCCCGCAAAAAGGGACAAAAGATAAAGACCTACCATTGATTGAACAGGCATTAAAAAATTTCAAAAAAATAATTTTCAAACAATATAAAATAAACCTTGATAAGATAAAAGGGGCCGGTGCAGCAGGTGGTATTGCCGGAGGAATGTATGCAATCTTAAATACAAAGATTATTTCTGGATTTGATTATTTTGAAAAAATATTCAAACTTGCCAAAAATATCAAAGATGCTGACTTAGTAATCACTGGTGAAGGTAGGATTGACCACACAACTTTTTTGGGGAAGGCAATAGGTAGGATTATCTATTTGTGTAAAAAATACCGCAAGCCAGTAATCATAATCTGCGGCGATTATAACCGAAGTCTAAATCTTAAAAGATATGGGGTAATAAAAATATTTTCGCTGACTGACATAGCAGGAAATAATAAAACTGCTCTCCAGCAGCCAGAAAAAATTTTAGAACATATCGGAGCAAATTTTATCTTCACTTTATCTCCGCTTACAGATCAAAAATTTAACTAAGCGGTATAAAGTTCCACCTGTATTTTATCGGTTATTGTTATGGTTGCGTAATATTTGGGAAATGGACCTGGATTTACAACGATTGTCTTCCCAATATTATCAATGCCTTGCCCCTCGTGTATATGTCCGCAAAGGCATAAATCGGGTTGATTCTTTTCAATAAAATCGCGGATATGTTTACTCCCGACATGCATACCCATCAAGGTTTTATCAACCTTTGAATTAAATGGTGGGGCATGGCTTACAAATATATTTTTGCCATCGTGCTTTTTGTAAGTGCTTAAAATTTTCTCAATCTCTCCATCTGAATACTCTTGCGGGGTTTTGAAAGGCGTGTAACCACTTCCACCAATGCCGAAAAATATCAGACCTTTATATTCCTTGACCTCGCCATGTAAGTTTATGGATTCGCTTTTTAAAACATCCAGCACTTCATACTGGTCGCAATTACCAGGTACTGCAAGCATATTAGAATTAAAATCTTTAATCGCATTTAATACATCAGTAGCCTCTTTCTTACCACCAAAATTCGTAATATCGCCAGATACAACAATCAAATCAACAGAACTCAAAACATCAATAATCCTTTTATCATAATTTATGCGTCCATGAATATCAGAAATAGCAAGAATCTTCATTTTCTATAATAAAACCGATGAAGATTAATAATATCCTTCATAATTGTTGCACCAATTGCCACAAGTCCTGAAGCACCACCGATCAAAGTCAGTTCACCCATCAACCTCGTATGGAATGTAACACCCTTGTTTGAACCATATACATAGGACAGAGGGTCATCTTTCTCAAGAAATTCCGGACCAATAGAAATTTTAGGCTCTCCATCTTCAATTGATAACTTTCCTATTAGTCTCACCATCATTCCCTTCTTTACTTTGGCACGAACTATCTTCTCATTTAAATTCATTATCCCCTGACAGGGAATAGACCTTAAATCAACACATTTGCCGGTTAATAAAAGACCAAGGATTATTGTTTTAAAACAGGTGTCTATTCCTTCAAGGTCAAACCTGTAATCTGGTTCTGCAATACCCAGTTTTATTGCTTCCCTTATCGCCTCCATTTTATTCTTCTTTTCGAACATTATCTTATCAAGGACAAAATTACTCGTGCCATTTAAAATTCCTCGCACATAATATACACCCGCATTTATCAACTCATTGTTGATAACACCGGAAGTTGGCATGGCACCCGCGGTCGTTGCACTCATACCGATGTAAACATTTTTTTTCTTTGCAAGTTCAATAAGTTCATCACCTTTAAAGACTAAGGGTGCCTTGTTCGCACATATTATATTAATTCCATTTTTAATCGCTTCAACCAAATAAGGATAACTTATTCCTGCATCGGTCCGTGAGCCTGGCAATCCATCAATAATGACATCTAAATCTTGATTTTTAATCAAAGGTATAAATTTTTTAAGGGAATTTTTTATGACCTTGTTAAGAATTTTACGCTTTTCTTTTCTATAAATAAGATTCTGCAAATCTAAATCTTTGCTCGCAAAACTTTTTGAATCTGCAATCGCAACAAACTTCAAATTAAATCCGAATCTTTCAACAATCTTTTTCTCATTTTCAAGATAATGCTTAACAAATGCCCTCATCACCTTACCAAACCCTAACAGTCCTATGTTATATTGCTTGATTTCGGAAGGCATTGAAACGATTATATACAAAATTTTTATAGGGTCAAGATTACAATAATTGCACTGAGTCTTCATCACTTTGTCCTATCCTTTGATGGGGGATGAAAAAGGTAGGGGTGATAACGAGCAATACCCTCTTTTGGCGTGGGCTGATTATCTTGTTGATGAGGCTGGGCAGAATACCATT
>FMJZ01092292.1_pt1 | contig 25973 bp, 19 predicted proteins | sample 1987881 | NCBI WGS metagenome assembly FMJZ01 (sample SAMEA4378227, study PRJEB15110) | soil metagenome | biome: soil; feature: Field; material: Soil | place: India | collected 2015-03-11 | depth 0 m
GTAAACATAAATAAAAAACAAGTTTTTAGTTAATATTTTCCAAATTATTGCTGTAAAATCAAATTTTCTAATACTAGTTTTGTAGTTTTATTCACTACAAAATATTGTTAAAAAATATTACACAGCAAAAAAATATTAATTAATATTTTGCCCTTTAGTTTTTCGTTTTAAAATTTATTAATTAAATTTATAATTTAAAAAATATGAATTTTGATGTTAATTAATAAAGGGTAAGAAAATGAATTTTGGGAAGCCTTTCTACTTTGCAATTTTTTTTGTCTTTTTCTCATTTAACCTTTTTGCCGAGAATAATACTTTCCAAAAAACACCAGATTCTGATTATTTTCTTTATAGCGTAACTATTGATAACTCCAAAGAACCTGACTTACCACAAAAACCTAACCAAGACCAACCGCAGATTTTAGACAAGTCGAAGATTCGTATAATTAATCTTGGTCCGGTAGTTAATTGGAAAGGGTTGGATTATGCCCCTACGGTAAGTGCCGATGGAAAAACTTTATATTTTGTTTCGAATCGTAATGGTAGTAGGGTAAACCCCAAAATTGGGAAGCCTAGCCACGATTTTTGGGCTACCAAGAAAAATGATAGATTAGATACAATATTTTTTAAACCATTCAACATTGATACCACAACTATTTGGGGATACCAGGGAGTCAACACACCGGAAAACGAAGGTGTTGCCTCTATTGCTGCAGACGGTCAAACTTTGTTTTTTACAGCATGTAGCCGCCCCGATGGATTAGGTGATTGCGACATTTACAAAACAACAATTGAAGGGGACAAGTGGAGTAGACCGTATAACCTTGGACCTAATGTTAATTCTAAATATTTCGACGCTCAACCTTCTATTGCTCCAGACCAAAGCAGGTTGTATTTTGTTTCAACTAGACCTGGCCCGAATTCTGATGGTAATAATGAAAAGTGGGACAATATGGATATTTGGTATTCAGAATTTGACCAGGAGACCGAAGAGTGGATGCCCGCAAAAAATTTGACTGAGATAAATACTCCTTTTCAAGATGCTGGACCATTTATTGCCGCAGATAATCAGACTTTGTTTTTCTCTTCGAAAGGACATAAACCCAACTTTGGTGGCTTAGATTTTTATGTAACCAGATTTGACCCGATTACCAAAACATGGTCTAAACCTGAAAATTTGGGTGAACCGCTTAATACTCCTCAGGACGATCAATTTATTACACTACCAGCCTCTGGGGATGTTATTTATTTCTCTTCCCGAAGAAAGGATATTTCAGGATTTCAAGGCGATTTTGATATCTTTATGGCATTTGTTCCTTCCTACTTCCGAGCTGTTGTTGTGAAAACTACAGTTATCGACGAATGTAGCGGCGAAAATATCCCTGCAGTCGTAAGGATTAAGAGTCCGATAATTAATAGAATTGCTGTTGATACATTGAAGCCACCACGTAGCGAGATGGATTTTGTTGTTACCAATAATGATTATGGCGATCCACGAGATTCTATTATGTTTGTCAACTTGGAAATTACTGCCGAAAATCCAAAATATGGAAAAATGACCAAAATTGTTAGAGTAAATAAACCCAAACCAACTACAGACCCCGAAGAAGCAAAAAAATACGCTGATTTAATTAACGTTGTAATACCTCTTGGCCAACGTCCAGTTATTGGTGCTGAAATTGACGAAGCCAAATATGTTGCCGAAAACAAACATATTAAGCCTGAAATTTCAAATTTCCGTGGCTTGGTTATGGAACAATTCCAGACATGGGATCTATATCCACTTCTAAACTATGTGTTTTTTGACCTTGGTTCTTCAAAATTACCCGATAGATACATTCTATTTAGTTCCCCCGACGATCGCTTTAAAAAAGCATTTTCGGATACTACCATCAGAGGTGGAACATTAGAAAAATACTACCATATTTTGAATATTTATGGGTATAGATTGAATAAGTATCCCGAAGCGAAAATTGAGATTGTCGGTTGCAATGATGGCAAGACAGCAGAAGAGAAAAGGCCTAACCTTTCGAGAGAAAGAGCAGAAGCAGTATATAAATATTTGAGGGATGTTTGGGGAATTGATGAAAAAAGGATGAAAATTACAGTCAGAAATCAGCCTGCTGTTGTGTCGAACTTAAATGATTCTTTGGGTATAGTTGAAAATCGCAGAGTTGAAATTTTATGCAACGATTGGAACATTATGAAACCAGTTTTCGATAAAGATCCAAAAACCTTTCCACAACCTGAAACTATGTATTTTACTCTTAAAAATGGAATCGAAGATGAATTAGTTAAATCTCGTAGAGTCGAGGTTAAAAGGGGTGGAAGAGTTTGGAACATTCTTAAAAATATTGGCCGAGTTGAAAATAAATATTTGTGGGATTGGAAAAATGAAGATGAAGATTATCCCAAGGATGAAGTGCCATTTACAGCACAATTAATTATCACTGCGACTAACGACAAAGAATGTGCTTCGGATCCAATAATGATACCTGTAATGCAAGTTACAACAGAGCAAAAGAAAGTCGATATTCAAAAGGGTGCAAAAGACAGTACTATCGAAAGATATAGCTTGATTTTATTCCCATTCGACCGTTCTGATGCTGGCCCAATTAACGAAAGGATTATGAGGGAATATGTCTATAATAGGGTTTTGCAAACATCCTATGTCGAAGTTGTTGGGCATACAGATGTTGTAGGGTTGTATGAACACAATCAAGCTCTTTCTGAACGTAGAGCCAATACAGTTTACAACGGAATTATGCAGCAAACAAAAGGAAAAGTTGGTATTATTCTGAAACGAGGTGTTGGTGAAGATGAACCCTTGTATGATAATTCATTACCAGAAGGAAGATTCTATAATCGAACTGTTCAAGTAATTATTAAGACTCCTGTGGAATCCTGGGAGCAAGTAGGAAGGTAGTTATATATTAATTATTCTTCCTGGGTTCATTTCAATAAACTCCCTCCAATTTCGGGGGGAGTTTTTTAAGCTGTGGAAATGCTTTCCTTTTCTTGTTAAGTGGCAAAGTGCTACTGCCAAGGCGTCTGAAGCATCGGTTAGTTTTGGCTCGAGATTCAATTTGAGAATAGAGTTTACCATGAAACGAACACTTTTCTTTGTTGCATTTCCTTTACCTGAAACAGCGAGCTTTATTTCTCGAGGAGAATACTCGAAAACTGGTAATTTTAAATTTAAAGCAGCCAGTTCAACTGAAGTCCTTGCTTGGGTAAGTTTCATTAAGGATTGTGCATTTTTGTGGTAAAATTGCGTTTCGATAGCCATTTCGTCTATTTTGTACTCAATTAGTAGTGAAGAAGTACTATCATAAAGTACTTTAAGGGAATCAATAAAGGAAATTATTGATTTTCTTATTCTAGGCTTTATTATAGCATATTTCAGGACAAAGAAATTGTTATCAATTTCTTCAATTAATCCATATCCACAGCTATGTGAACCAGGGTCAATTCCTATAATTCTCATTTAGGATTGTTCTTTCTCAAGTTGTGAAAGCACTTCATCAGTAAATTCATAATTTCCATAAACATTTTGGACATCGTCGAGCTCTTCAAGTGTGTCGAAGAACTTTAAAACTTTTCTTGCAGATTCAATATTTTCTATTTTGATGGTTGTTCTTGGGATATATTCAAAACGGGCTTCTAAAATTTTGAAATTTTGTTCTTCAAAATATTTCTGGCAAGACATCATTTTTTCGAAACCACATATTATTCTGGTTCTTTCTGGGTCATATTCCATATCCTCGCAACCAGCTTCGACTATCAACTCAAGCATTTCATCTTCGGTTTTGTTGTTGGTTTCGATGTAAATAACTCCTTTTCTTTCAAAATTCCACATTACTGAACCGGGCTCTCCTATGCTTCCACCAAGTTTGTTGATTTCTGATCGAATTAGTGGATAAGTTCTATTTCGGTTGTCGGTAATAGTTTCTAGAATAACAGCAATTCCAAGTGGTGCATATCCCTCATAAATAATTTCTTCAATACTATCCCCTTGAATTTCTCCTGTCCCTCGTTGAATAGCTCGTTTAATATTTTCCATGGGCATATTTTCCGCTTTTGCGTTTTGGATGGCTAATCTTAACCTTGGGTTTGCTTCTGGGTCCCCCCCTCCTTCTCGGGCCGCAATGGTAATCTCTTTTGCTAATTTAGTGAATAATTTTCCCCTTTTTGCATCTTTTGCTGCTTTTTTGTGTTTAATATTTGCCCATTTACTATGTCCAGACATGTTATTACCTTTGATTATTAAATATACAAAATTAACAATTTGGGATAAATTGTTGGAAATATGTTTTTGTGCTTAGCAAACTGTGAATAAACAATTTTGTAATGTACAAATTCTTTGTTAATTTTGTAATAAGCGGCGTGTAGCGCAGCCTGGTTAGCGCACTACTTTGGGGTAGTAGGGGTCGCCAGTTCGAATCTGGCCACGCCGACATTAATTTTCTGGACCTTTACATCATTTAATATTTCCTAAAAAAAGGGCTATTCATTTGAATAGCCCTTTTCGATTTTCTTTATTATCAAAACTATCGAATAATAACCATTGTCTTTGTTATTTCTGTTCCATTGAAGTTAAGCTTGTACAAGTAAGTACCGCTTGGTAAATTCAATTCCTCAACATTAAACGATACAATAGAAATTCCCTTTTGCCCAGTTCCACTATACAAAGTTGCTACTTTGTTTCCATAGATGTCAATAAGCTCTAGTGTTACAAAACCGCTTTCGGGAAGTGTGAAAGATATAGTGGTATTGTTCGTGGCGGGATTTGGATTATTTTGGTCTAAGGAAATTCCATTAACAACGTCAGAAATACCAGCAATTTGCTTTAAAGTAACCGACACAACACATTTTGAGCTAGTGACCTCGCCACATACATTTGTAACCTTGCAGTAATAAGAACCAGCATCTTCATTATTAACATTATCCTTCTCGTAAGTCGACTGATTAGCCCCGTCGATTATTTCATTGTTCTTATACCATTGATACGAAAGAGGTTCGCTTCCATCAGCTTGTACTGTTATCTGGAGCTTTTCGCCAGCATTTAGGTTAACTGTTGTTGGGGGTTGTTGGGTGATTTTGGGTTTTGTTAGAGCGTTCAACTGGGCTGAGGTAGAAGCGGTAGTAAACCCCGTTGGCAAATTAGTAAGAACAACGTCATAATAACCTGCATCATTTAGATTGATGTTGCTAATGACTAGTTTGGGAGTATTCGTACCAGAAATTCTTGCGTTGTCCGTTAGTTCAATACCGTCTTTTCGCCATTGGTATTTCAACTCCGAACCACCTGAAAATGTAGCATTAACGTTAAATTCAACAGTTTGACCTTCACAAGCTGAAATATTAGCAGGTTGAGTAACAATATTAATAGTTGGATTAGAGATGCTGAAACCAGTTGCTGTGTCGGAACCGCAAAGGCCGGACACTACAACCCAGTAGTTTGAACCCAAGTCTGATGCTCTAACATCCCTAATTGTTAAATAGTTAGATTTTGTTCCAGAGATTCTATCATTGTCTTCTAAGGGTTGATTTCCTCTATACCATTGAATATAAACATCGCCTATAGGTTCTTTCCCTTCAACCAAAGCATCGAAATCAAATATAGCAACATCACCAAGTTTAACAACTTGGTTTTTGTTTGCTCGGGTAATTTTTGTCTTTGAATAAACGTAAATCAGAATTTCGTCAGTGTAAATATCAACAATTCCGCGGCAGTCTTGAATAGTCAATTTACAGCGATAAATACCAGAATTTTCGAATTTTACGTTATTTAAAATAAGAACAGCAGTATTAGCAGATGGATTATCGGTAATGTCTTTATAATCCTTTTGCCATTGATATTTAAGGACGATACCTTCGGTGACAACGTAAGTTAATAGGTTTGCACCGACGCAAGCGGATTGAGGTTGAGGTTGTTCAACAATACTGAATAGAGGCCACACAATAATATCGATTTCGTTTGATGGTACTGGTTGTCCAGTAGGATAGCAAGCGTTAGATCCATAAACAAGTACACGATATTTTCCACTCATCGAAGGATCTGCGACTCTAAATTGCAAGGTTCTTTGTCTTGCTGTGGGGAATTTATCAAGATCTAGATCAACCCAAGTACCACCTACTTGTTTTTGCCATTTGAAACCCGTTATTGTGCCGTATGCAGATGTAGTAAGATAAAAATCATCAGTTTCACAAAGGTTTTGCGGATCTTTATTGCAAGTTACAATATTGTTTTTGACAGATTCTGTAACATCAACGTAAGCAGGATTTGATGTCACTTTAGCTGGTCCACAGATGCCAGGCCCACTTACGACAACCCTGTAAAAACCAGTTGCTGATTGAGGGTTAGTAATAGGTTGAAAAAGATTTGGACCATTAGCACCGGGAATATCAGTCCAAAGAGTTGGATTGTTTGGATCACGCTTTTGCCATTGCCATCCGGTGATAGTTCCAATACTAGAGCTAGATAAGTTAATTGCTGGGTTAAGATCTGCGCAGACAGATGAATTTTGAGGATGAGAAACAATTTCAATTGGTGATTGAACAGTCAATAATACATCGCTGGTGTTTACGCTTTCGCCAAAGAAGGAAATTTGGCATCCATAAAATGCAGAATCTGATTGAACGAGTGGCGAAAAAATTAGATTCTGACTTGTGGCATTGGTAATATTAATAGTATTTTTTCTCCATTGGTAAGAAAAACTGGGTGATGGAACTGAACGACTGATATTATCTCTAAAACCAGTAATAGATGCATTGGCAGTTAGCCGGACTGTTCCATCTTTGCAATAAATAGTTTGTTGGGGAGTGAAGGTTATCGGTGAAGCCGATAAAATTGGAATTACCTCATCACAACCAATTGTTACGTTTGTGGTTCTTCTTACTTCGTTATCAAAGTCGGTGGTAATTCCGCTAAGGGCTGGAGCAAGATATCTATTGTCTCCGACTGATGAACCAGTTAAGTGAAGGTCATCATTTCCAAGGAATACTGGTTGTAAATTAATTGAATTAGCGTCACCCCCGGACGAAGTTCTCCAATCCGACAACGAAGTTCTGTCTGACCCATAAAACCCTAATACTCCAAAACTTCCCGAAACAAAGTAGTTATTATAATTTATTGTAGAAAATGTAAAGCCAGAGGGCACATAAACTGCATACATTTTACTTGCTGGGGAGGAAATATTACTACTAAGACTGTTTACAAATATGTTGTTTCTTAAATCTGTTCCAGTTACTGCAGTGCTTGTAATTAATAGGCAGGCGCTCATACTGGCAGATGTTCCAACGTTGGCTTGAGTTCCATACATATTAATCGTGTTATGGTATATTCTAAAGTTAGTACCACCTACAATTCTAATTCCAAATGGATTGTATGTAGTACTACTAACACTATAGTTCATCGTATGGATGTCGGAAATCATATTGTTTGCAATAGTGATATTTGAATTGCCCGTCGCTGAGTTAATGAGAATCCCAAAGGCTCCCCATCCACCAGAAGATTCCTGGTAAATTCCGTAAATTCTGTTACCAATAATTTGGGCGTCGGATGAGTTTGTATTTATTTCTATACCAGCTAAGTTAACTCCATCTGTTCTTTTGATATTGTAAATAGTGTTACCTCTTATCTCTACACCCTGGGCAAATTGATAAATGTAAATCCCTCTAAAACCAACAAACTCTGGTTGGTTATCTGCCCCAATAGTATTTCTAATTATCTTTAAACTGTCAAGAATTGCACCGGAAACACCTCCAGCAAAGATTCCATAGTAACATCTTCTAATGTTATTCTCTTCGATTCTTAAGAAATCATTATCGGCACCAGAACCAGTCGTGGAAAGGCTAGTCCCCGCTACGTAAATTCCCATACTTGAGGTTTGAGAAGGTGATGTGTAGCTACTTCCGATTCCAATAATGTTGCAGTTCCTTATAGTTACATTATTACATCCTGCATTTGTTCCAAGTGATCTAATCCAGATAACTGCTGCCGAAGTGGCAGAAGTTGCATCATTTCGGAATGTAAGATTTCTTCCTACACCACCAATTCGTCCGTCAATGGTAACTCTATCTGCACCATTAAGGATGATTAGACCATTTGATGCAAATGACCCACTGATGGTTCTTGAACCCCCAGAAGGAGCAATAGTCAAAGTATAGCCACTTCCTCCATATTCAGTCCATTGGTTAAGAGTAGGTGGGGTAGGACCAGGTTCGGTAATATCTGTTGCTATTAAAAGAGTTACGTTGCAACTTAGTCCGTAAGTGTTTATTTCATTAAAAGCTTCGGTTAAGTTTGAGTAATATTGGCCAGTTCCTACAGTGTATGTACCACAACGAGGTCCCCGAACTTCTCTGGCACCGGATGGGTTTGTTACAGAGGGGGTATAGCTTGTTCCTCCAAGCACAAAGCCTGTACATTGAGCATCCAGAAAGTTTCCAGTTTGCGCATTGGATGAAATATCATAGACTAACCAGAAGTAGTTTGTTCCAGCAGAAAGTGACTGGGAACCAGAGATGGAAAATGTACCACTCGGATTACTGATACTAGACCCGAATTGCGTTGAGGTAGAAAATGTAGTCGAAGTCCCAGTATAAAAAACTCTTGCTGCTGAAATATCAGATGTATTTGTGGTTCCAGTGGTATTAAATGTAATACTCGTAAGACTCAGTGGATTTCCACTACCAGAAACTGTAACTTCGAGGCAGATGATTGGTTGGTTGGTAAATCCAGGCCCAACCCCACCGGTAATTTGAGTTGTTGTAGAAGATTGGTAGGTCATCTGGCTGGGATATTCAACATAACAAACGTCATCAATATACATATCGTTTCCGTAACCGCTGTAAGCTTGAAAGATAATGAAATTAGTTGAGCCATTAAAAGAAGAAGGGATGTCGAAGGAATAGAAGTACCATCCAGCGGTTGCGCTATATCGATGAACAGCACCTAATCGAGTTGCACCAGTCAAACTTGCTGATGTATTAACCCAAACAATAACACTATCAGGAGAAGACGAATATCCTGGATCTCTGAGCATATAAAAACTAACAGAGGCTGCGCTGGAACCTCTTTGAGACCAGTCAATATTGGGAGTTACTAAAATTGCGGTACTCCCTGAAGAAGCAGACCAAGATTGATACTCTGCCATCCCCGCCCCGGAGTAGGGTGTATAACCGGAAGGATATCTACTTGAGGTTGCTCTTTGCCAATTGTAGCTTCCGTTTATTATTGTAGCAGTCCAACCAGAAGGGGGAAAAGAAGTACCATCAAAAGATTGGCAGCGATTTACCTGACTTTTAACTAGTTGTAGTGAAAAGAAAGGCATTACAACAAATGTTGTAAAGATAAAGTAAGCAAGAAAATGCTTTTTCATATATACCTCTACTTTTTTAAAAAACAAATTGGAAATTTATTTTCATTAGGGAAAAAGGCCTTCAAATAAAAAAAACAATAACCAAATATTAATTTAATAAATTTACTTAAATCTATAACTATTAACCATTTCAAATTTCAAGATTTTCTTTAAGTTTTCGTTAAATATCACCGGATTTCCAACTTGGACATCCATGTTAATATTTATCCTAAAGTCTTGCACAAGCCCACTGGCAGAAACAATTTGTTCAACTGAGCCATTTGCACTATTTAACATATATGGCAATGAAAGAGTATTGATTTTGAAAAATTTTGTTTTTTTCCATTGAATTTGTGGATTTACAAATTTTCCAATAATTGAGTAATTATTATTAAAGAAACCAGTAGTTCTAAGCTCGAGCGTATCGTGAATATTTATTCCATCGATTTGCAATTCAATTGGGGAGTGCCAAATAGAATCTCGATATACTGGGTTTACCGGGTAACTCAACTTAATTACATCACAAATTTGTTTTAATCTTTGATCGCTTAGACCGTCAGACCAATTATAATACCAAATTGAATCTGGTATCGTTGGTTTTAATTTTTCGATGTAGCTACGTTTTTCTCGAAGGCGTTCACCATCGATTTTTGAAACTTCCCCGTAAGGGGAGTAAATGATTTCGAATTGCATGCTCATAGGAATACTATATGTTTTGAAATCTTCGAAATTAAACACACTTGGTGACGAAGTTTCAATATTTGAAAATTCATAAACATTTTTGCCTTCGATAAATTTGTAGTAAATGGAGTCAATTGAAATTTCTATTTTAGAGAAACCATCCTTCGGGGGGTCCGGTTGCATAATTGTAAAATAATATGAAACAATCCTTTGAAATTCCATAGAAGAGCTATCGGCGTAAACTCTTTTTACTTTCGTGGTATCGGAAAGCACATAGTTATAATATATCTGAGTTTTAAAGTATGCTTTAAGCATGTAAGCTGGGGGAAGCTTGTTTTCTTTTTGAAAACCTTTTTCCTGCCCAAATAAATTAGTGTGGAGACTTAAGAATACAATGATTTGTACAATGACCAACTTGCAAGTGTCATTCCATCCCATATTTCACCATTTTTAATTTTTTCTATTAATTCCACTTCTGAAAGAAATAAGATTTCAATTTCTTCTGATTCATCCAAATCTTGCGCCTTGGAAACAAGTTCCTTTGCTACAAAGACGTAACAAATTTCATTGGTTAAGCCATTACATGGATTAAAAGAACCAATTTGATAAAGCAGGTTGGTCGAATAACCAGTTTCCTGTATAAGCTCTAACCTTGCGTTTGCCTCGATTGTGTGTTCGGGTTTAATTCCGCCCCCGGGGAATTCAATACTGTTTTTTTGATTTAAATATCTAAATTGTTTAGTTAGAAGATATTTATTTTGGATAATCGGAATAACCATTGTAGAACCAGGGGTGTGTGCATAGTAGTAGAGTTCTTTTTTTCCATTAGGAAGCAGATATTCATCAATTTTATACTCCCAATAAGGATTTCTATTGCTTAATATTTCAGAAATTTTTGAAAATTTTTTTAACACTGCATTAGAAATAAAACTACCGAAATTAACTAAGACACTTAAGCAGTTTCAAAAGTTTCAAATATTCTACACAATCTCACTTTTAGGGAAAAAGAAAAGTATTTCTTTTTCACCATTTTCTGCCGAATCGGAACCATGAATAGCGTTTTTTTCAATGTTAGTACCAAAAAGTTGTCGAATAGTGCCCGGCTCTGCTTTGGTAGGATCTGTGTTTCCAATTAATTTACGAAATTCTTCCACGGCATTATCTTTTTCTAAAGCAATTGCAACAATAGGCCCGCTAGTCATATACTTTACCAAATCTAAATAAAAGGGTCTTTCTTTATGAATTTCATAAAATGAACGGGCTTGTTTTTCGGTAAGCTTCGTAAATTTAATTGCAAGGATATTGAATCCAGCTTCCTCAATTTTCCGTATTATCTCTCCTACTACACGCTTTTCAACAGAATCTGGTTTAATAATTGCTAACGTTTTCTCTGTCATAAGAGTGCCTTTTATTACTTTTTCTTTTTAACATTTTTATTGTAAATATCTAAAATCGTTTTTCCAATTTCGGCTGGTGATTCTACCACTGTAACACCAGCATCTTCGAGAGTTTCAATTTTCTCTTTAGCAGTGCCCTTGCCTCCGGAAATAATTGCTCCGGCGTGACCCATCCTTCGTCCGGGCGGAGCTGTTCTTCCAGCAATAAATGCAACCACGGGTTTATGTACATATTTCTTAATATATTCAGCTGCTTCTTCTTCTGCTGTACCACCAATTTCACCTATCATCATAACAAGATCAGTCTTTTTGTCTTTGTTAAATAGTTCAAGAATATCTACAAATGTGGTTCCAATTATTGGGTCCCCACCAATCCCAAGGCAGGTGCTTTGTCCGAGTCCAACATCTGTAATTTGTTTTACAGCCTCGTAAGTGAGTGTTCCACTTCGGGAGACTACACCAATAGTTCCAGGTCTATGAATAAAACCTGGTATAATTCCGAGTTTGCATTCCCCAGGAGTTATTATTCCCGGGCAATTTGGCCCAATCATTCTTGACTTGGAGGACTTGAGTGCAGAATAAACTTTTACCATATCGCGTACCGGTATTCCTTCTGTTATTGTTACAATTACTTTGATGCCCGCTTCAATTGCTTCGAGAATGGCATCTGCGGCTAGATTTGGAGGAACAAAAATTACACTGGCATCTGGTTTTGTCGCTTCGACGGCTTCTTTAACAGTATTGAAAATTGGAACTTCTTTTGTAAACTTGTAATTTTGGTTACCATTGTAGTAAATACCTCCTTTTCCAGGAGTGACACCCGCAACTATCTTTGTTCCGTAATCAATCATTTGAGCTGTATGGAAAGTACCTTCAGAACCTGTAATTCCTTGAACAATTGCTTTGGTTTTTTTATTAACGAGAATACTCATGGAGTTACTCCCAATATTAGCTTTAAAAACATGCAATTTAAGAATTTTTAGGTTGAATAAAAATGTGTTTTTGCTTAAAAAATTTATCCCCCTATTCTATTAAAATAATTTATACCTTCTTCAATGATCATTCGACACAAATCAGTAAATTCTAAGCCCTTTGCTTTAGCTGCTTTTGGAACCAATGAAATGTCTGTAAATCCTGGTATTGTATTTATTTCTAAAACATAAGGTAAGAAATCTTCGGTTAATCGGAAATCAACTCTTGCAAAACCGTTACATCCAATCGCGTTAAATGCTGAGTATGCTAAATCTTGGACAAATTCGGTGACGTCATCGGGCAAATCTGCTGGGCAAACATACTCGGTTTTTCCTTTAGTATATTTATGTTCGAAGTCGTAAAACCCATTTTGGGGAACAATTTCGATAACAGGTAAGACTTCGTTACCAACTATTCCGACAGTTATTTCTTTTCCCTCTATATAATTTTCAACAATAATTAAATCTGAATATTGACTAGCTTTAATTAAGCCTAAATGAATTTCATCCAAGTTACCATCCGAAATAATGGTTGTTCCTAGTGTAGAACCCTGATCGTTTGGTTTTATCACAATTTTTTTCCCAAAATCATTTCGGAGTTCTTCGCAAAGTTCAAAGTCATCTATATTTTCCCTCTTGATTAATGTCCACCGTGGAGTAGGAATTCCAGAAGCAGCGAAAATAATTTTTGAAAGGTTTTTGTCAATACCGATAGCACTTGCTTTTGGATTGCTTCCTGAATATGGAATTCCTTTGAACTCTAAAAGTGTTTGAATTGTTCCATCTTCTCCGTACTTTCCATGAAGGACAATGAAAGCAAATTCAATTTCGTCTAAAAGTGGATTAGATATAGATTCCAGATATTTTTGCGGGTTATGCTTTTCTTTGTCAAGAGTTGCATATGAAGGTAATAATTCAATGTCCACAAGCGAACGAAAAAAACCTTCATTACCGAGAGCAGGGTCGATAAGAATTGGATTGTGATTAAGTTCTTGAAGTGCCTTGAAAACAGATATTCCACTTTTGATAGAAATATCCCTTTCAGTTGAAATACCGCCAAAAAAAACACCGATGTTCATATTAATGCCTTTTCATGATAACGGAAAATTTGTTTTTCAAAATATTTAGGTCTTCAATAAAGTCTTTTTCCCAATTTGGGTTTCTTAGCAGTGCTGCTGGATGGTAGGTTACAATAACTGGAATTTTATTAAAAGAAAGTATGTTTCCTCGAAGTTCGCTCATTTTCTTCTTTAGATTAAGCAATCCTTCGACTGCAGTTGAACCCAGTGCCACAATTACTTTGGGTTGAACTAATTCAATTTGTTTAATTAAATAGGGTTTACACATTTCGATTTCCGAGGGAAGGGGTTTCCTATTTTTTGGTGGTCGGCATTTGAGAATGTTGCAAATATAAATGCTTTGTCTTTCAATACCAACAAGCTTAAGTAATTTGGTGAGCAACTGCCCTGCTCGCCCTACAAAAGGCAATCCTTGAATGTCTTCGTCGGCACCTGGGGCTTCGCCAATAAACATAATTTCTGATTTGGGGTTCCCAACACCAAATACAAAGTTAGTTCTAGTTTTTCCTAGTTCACATTTCATGCAAGTTTTGATTTTTTTTTCCAATTCAATCAATGAATTACAAGTGTGCCAATCCTCGTCTATCGTGAAAATATCTAATGAGTGACTCAATTTTGGTTGGTATGTTTTGCTTTCGATTCTTTCTTCAACTTTCTCATTCAAATTTTCAGTTGCATAGAAATAATCTGAGTAAATCAACCCCCCAAAATTTTCCTTTAAAAAATTAAGGTAATTTTCAAGTTTTTTTGCTATATCCATAAAGGTAAAATTACCATTTATTATTTTTTTAAAAAAAAGAGTATTCCCCAATGGGGAATACTCAAGATTACTGTAAAATTCTTACTCACTTTCAATAAGTTCCAGCTTCTCATCGGAGCATGAAGCTTTAAGGTAATCTTTATTCATTAATGAAATGAAACGGACAGAAATTTCTTTTGGGCAGGCAGCTTCACATTCGTAAAGATTGCTACAGTTGCCGAAACCTTCCTTTTGCATCTGTTCGACCATTTTAAGCACTCTGCGTTTTCTTTCGGGCTGTCCTTGTGGAAGATAGGCAAAATGGCTTACTTTTGCTGCAACAAATAGCATTGCAGCACCATTTGGACAAGCGGCAACGCAGGCACCGCAACCAATACATTGAGCCGCATCCATAGCTGTTTCGGCATTACTCTTGGGAACTAAAATTGAGTTTGCTTCTGGGGCTTGTCCAGTGTTAACACTAATAAAACCACCAGCTTGAATAATTCTATCGAATGCTGAGCGGTCAACGACTAAATCTTTGATGATTGGAAAAGCTTTAGCGCGGAAAGGTTCTATCCAAATTTCATCTCCGTCGTTGAACTTTCTCATATGGAGTTGGCAGGTGGTTGTTGCTTTTTCAGGACCATGTGGTATTCCGTTAATTGTTAAAGAGCAAGCTCCACATATTCCTTCGCGGCAATCGTGGTCGAAAGCAATAGGTTCTTTTCCTTCAATAATTAATTTCTCGTTTAGAACATCAAGCATTTCTAAAAAAGACATATCTTCTAATACGTAATCAAGTTTGTAAGTTTCGAAATATCCTTTCTCTTTGTTGTTTTTTTGCCTCCATATATGCAAAGTTAGTTTCATTATTTATAACTCCTTATACTTAGTGGCACATACTCAAAAACAAGAGGTTCAATATGGCGCAATGGTTTGTTGCCCACACCTGAATATTCCCAAGCGGTAACAAAGCAAAAATTTTCGTCGTCTCTTTTGGCTTCGCCATCTGGGAATTGATGTTCTTCGCGAAAATGGCCGCCACAGGATTCATTTCGTTCTAAAGCATCCCAAAGCATTAATTCCGCAAACTCTAAAAAGTCTGCCACTCTCAAAGCTTTTTCCAGAACAATATTTAGGTCATCTTCTTCTCCAACAACTGTAAGATTGTTCCAAAATTCTTCTCGAAGTTGTGGTACCATTTCCAATGCTTTCTTTAATCCCTCTTCTGTTCTGGACATTCCACAATAATTCCACATAATTTTTCCAAGTTCCCTATGGATTTGAGTAGGGGTTTTCTTACCTTTGATAGACATAATCTTTTTAATTTTTTCTTTTGCTTCCTCTTCACATTTTTTAAATTCTGGGTGTTCAATTGTTACTTTGTCAAATTTAGTAGTTGCAAAATAATGGCCAATTGTGTATGGAAGAATAAAATAACCATCAGCAAGACCTTGCATCAAGGCACTTGCACCAAGGCGATTTGCTCCATGGTCGGAAAAATTTGCTTCTCCAATGACGTGCAAGCCCGGTAAGTTACTCATTAGATTGTAGTCCACCCATAGACCACCCATGGTGTAGTGTGGAGCTGGATAAATCATCATTGGTGTTTCGTATGGATTCTCGCCAGTTATTCTTTCGTACATTTCAAATAAGTTGCCATAACGCTCTTCAATAACTTTTTTTCCTAATCTTTTGATTGCATCTGAAAAGTCAAGATACACACCATTCCCAGTTAAACCTACACCACGACCCTCGTCACAAACTCTTTTAGCAGCTCTCGACGCAATATCCCGAGGAGCCAAATTACCGTAACTTGGGTACATTCTTTCCAGAAAATAGTCTCTTTCATCCTCTGGAATTTCAGTTGGTTTTCTTTTATCGCTAGGATTTTTGGGAACCCAAACCCGACCATCATTTCGTAATGATTCACTCATAAGAGTTAATTTAGATTGATGTTCGCCACTTTGGGGAATACATGTGGGATGGATTTGCGTAAATGCCGGATTAGCAAAGAATGCACCGCGTTTGTATGCACGATATGTGGCTGTTACGTTGCATGCTTGTGCGTTTGTCGAAAGGAAAAAAACATTAGAGTAGCCACCCGTAGCTAAAACGACAGAATCCCCAACGAAAGATTCAATTTTGCCATTTAGCAAATTTCGAGTAACGATACCTCTTGCCAAACCATCTATAACTACTAAATCGATCATCTCAGTTCGGGTATGCAATGTTACGTTCTTTAGACCAACCTGTCTCATTAGAGCTGAATAGGCACCAAGGAGTAGTTGTTGTCCGGTTTGTCCTCTTGCATAAAATGTTCTTGCAAGCTGAGCTCCTCCGAACGACCTATTTGCAAGATAACCGCTATATTCTCTTGCAAAAGGAACTCCTTGAGCAACACACTGGTCAATAATGTTATTACTAACTTGTGCTAAACGATAAACATTTGCCTCGCGAGCTCGATAGTCACCACCTTTTATTGTGTCGTAAAATAGTCTCCAAATACTATCTCCATCGTTTGGATAATTTTTTGCGGCATTTATTCCACCTTGGGCAGCAATACTGTGTGCGCGCCGTGGGCTATCGTGATATGTAAAAACTTCTACTTGATAGCCTAATTCCGCTAGTGAGGCCGCAGCGGAAGCCCCAGCTAGGCCTGTTCCAATAACAAGAATTTTATATTTTCTTTTGTTTGCTGGGCTAACAAGTTTCATTTCAAAACGATGCTTATCCCATTTTTCTGTAATGTTTCCGGATGGTATTTTCCCATCAAGTATCATAATGCACCTCCAACAATACCTAACAAAACTGAAATAGGAATTGAAATCAAACATAAAACGATAATAATAGCAAGTGTCGTACTACCTTTTTGAATACTGTTGAAGTAAGTTTTTTGATTGTAACCCAAGGTTTGAAACATGCTTTGAATAGCATGATCAAGGTGAAATCCGACTAAAATTACCCCAACAATGTAAACAATTGAAATTAATGGGTTTTTGAAGCCTAAAATCACCATCTTATAAACATCGAAACGTTCTAGAAGAATAGAACTAATTGCGTTGTTTGGTTGATAAAATTCAGGATAATAGTGCTGTGGGTTTGTTACTCTGAAAGTGAAATGAAGAAGGTGGTATAGGATAAATGCAAAAATCATTATACCCGTCCAAATCATAGTTCGAGAGGATAGTTTTGCTTTTAGATAGTTTTTTACTGCGTATTTAGTCGGCTTTGCACCCCAGTTCTCAAATTTTAATTTAATCGAGGTTATAATGTGAAGTACTGCTGAAATAATTAAAATTGCTCTAATTATCCACAAAATTGGACCCAAGCTGTGAAGAAATTCAGAGTAGGAGTTCAAGGTGTCTCTTCCAAAAAAGATTAGCATATTACCGGCAGTATGAACAATTACATAAAGCACAAGAATCGCACCGGTAATTGCCATAACAACTTTGCTAATAATAGAAGAACGAAGATAACCAAATAGCCCCATAAATCCTCGAGAATTAATAAAACAAATAATAGTTACTAAAATTCATAATTTCTAAATTATTGAAAAAAGTATTTATTTAATCTTTTTCTAACAAGATAAATAATGTATGAATGATATTTTGTAAAATTATGTTGTATCAATGTATTGGATCTCAAGAATTTGTTTTGATTTATTAAGTTCATTTTCAATTTTTTCGTTTTCTTTCAAAAGTTCAGAGAATTCTAACTCGAATTGCTTAAAAGTCCCTTTATACTCATTTAAACATTCTTTTAACTCAAGCAATTTTTCTTCTTCTTCTCGAATAAATTCCTCGGTACGTTTTATTGCTTCTTTTCTTTCTTTTGACGAAAGTAAATCTACGAGCATAAATAAAAATATTCCGAAGAGCAAAACCGAAAATATTTTAAGGGCAGTTCCCAGACCTTTAATAGATTCAATGTTTATTGCTTCGCTGAAAATGAAAAGAATATTGTTACCAATTAGAAAAATCAGCAAAGAGGCAATTACAAGCATGAGAAATGGTACCCAAATGTGTTTTCGACTTATGTTATATTTCTGAGAATTTAAATCAATAAGGTAGTTTTCGCTCGATACGATGCTCTTTTGTAATTCTTGAATTTCATTTTTAATTTTTGATTTAATTGTTTGAATTTTTGCTGTTTTTTCTTGGTTTTTCTCCTTTTGGTGTTTTAAAGTATCCATTAAATTTATATGTTTTTTATGAATTTCCTTAACAACATTGTTTATGAAGACTATTTTATCCTGGAAATTAATGTTATCGACAAGTTTGTTGAACTCAATTAATTTGTATCTGGTAGTTTCGGGTATTGAAAATATAGAATTTTTTTGTTCAAATAAGTGTGGGTAAGTCTTCACAAAGTTCACAACTTTTGAATAATCTTCCTGGAAGATGATTTGTAGAGTTTCACCTAAGTCGAATTCTTTGAAATAGGCAAGAGACCTAAAGACTTTTCTCTCAGATGTGTTTAATTTTTTGAATGTATCAAAAATTTGCTCGAATTTGGTAGAAATTTCTGAATAAGTTTTGAATTTATCAATTTCAACTTCTCGAAGGTAATTAAGAATAAAAAAGTTATAACTTGGGAATATTTCAAAGGAGTCGGATGGAAATTCTCTTTTTTTGACAATTTCTTTGTTATTGGATAAGTATTTAAATATTTTTTCGTAGTATAAATAATTTTCGGGTAAACATCTAATAGTTTCTTCGGTAAAAAAGTTGAAAGTGGAAATAAATTTGAGTGTTTCAATTAACTTGGGATTAACCCTCTCAAAAATTTTATTTGCAACAAATTCATAATATTCCTTTAAAGAGACATCATGGTTTTTGAATTTATTTTTTTGAATGTAATAATCTAAAACAATAGGTATCCCAAATGTTTTAGAAAACGCTTCTTTGATGTCCAATTCTAATTGCTGTTTTTCTAGTAACTCTGAAACTTCTTCTTCATTATAAGCTTTTATCAAGTAAGTTTTAACTTTTTCTTCGGGGACTGTGTTATAAAGTTTTTTCAAAGAAAAGTGATATCTTGTGGTTAAAATAAACTTGAAGTCGAGGTAATGAGTAACTTTGTTTTTTTTGATAGTTTCAGGGATTTCATAAGCTTCAAAGTTACCAAAATTTTTATATTCTAAATACTTATAGAAGTGGTTTAAAATCCAATGGTCAATAATCCCCGCGCTTCTTTCGTAGTTGTCGAAAACAAATATCACTTTTGGTTTTTCTGTAAATTTGTTATGCAAACCAATATGGTAAAGGGAGAAAATAATTGCTTCTGAAATCACATCGAATAACTTTAAAAGTATCCTTTTTTCTGCATTTTTTTCAAAGTACGAATTGATGGCTTCGGTTAAGTTCTGTAGTGTTAGAAAAGGAACTTCTCCTAAATATTCTGTTTCAAAATAATCTCTTAATTTATAAGAGTCTATCAATATTTGAGCAAGCTGGGGGTTTTTCTTTCCTAAATTATTTATTAATTCAAGATATTTTTTTAAAAAAAAGTTGACCTCTTCAGTTAAATATTCTACCCCCTCCAAATTTGTAAAGTATGAAAGTGAGCTAAATATTTGATGAAAGTGTTGGCAGTCTTTTAAATCAAAATAAAGAACAATGAAGTTTTTTTCTGTTTGAATTAATCGATTGATTGTTTCCCTTAAAAAATACGTTTTACCGGTTCCAAAAGTTCCTTCCAGGATTAAAAATTGGTATGATAGGTCTTTAACATCGTCAATTAAAAACGTACGTGTTTTTTGCATGTTTATCTATATTTTAAACTCCATCTTCACAATGGTTCCTGCTTTACTTGTAGTTATAGTTGTAGAATCAGCAAGTTCTTTGATTATCAAAATTCCACGGCCATGATCTTTTAAAATGTTTTCTGGAGTGCGTGGGTCTTGAACTAGTGATGGATCAAAACCTTCGCCTTCGTCCTCAACAACAATTTGCATTACATTATTAAGCACTAAAATACTAAGCTTGACTTTTTTCTTTGGGTTGTATTTATTACCATGTTGAATAGCATTAATAACAGCTTCTGTGGTTGCGACAAGCATATTGTGAAATTTATCTTTTCCAAAAGGAATTTTTTTTTGAATAGATTTGAGAATATTTTCGATTTCTGTTAAGACTTTTTTGTCGGATGTAAATATACTTTCAACTTCAATTTTATAGTTTTGTTTCATCACAAATTTACTTTTGTTGATAACAATAAATTTGGGTTCTTACCCACAATTTTTTTATTCCAAAATTTTAATTCATACCAACCTTGCAAAAATATTACATTATCTTTTCCTAAAAAAATTTTTATTTCTGTTTCTGGGGAAAATGAATAATATTCAAAACTCTCTGGCCCAGATAATTTTGTTTTTGGAGCGTGCTTAATATTGTATATTCTTACACCAATCCCGAAGCTCATTTTGTAATCAATTGTGCAATAAAGCATTGTTTTAGAAAAAATTTCATTAATCTCAAGTTCCTTTGTCATCGAAAATTCATTCCAGTATAAATTTCCACGTTCAGAAAATTTGTAAACAATGTAATTAGTAATTTTATGATACCTTGAAAGGGATAATTCGAAAGAATCTCTGTAAACGAACTGTCTGAATGCATAACTTCTTGTGCTTGAAGTAGTCATTTCAAAATCATAAACCAAGTAATTAGAAAAAATTTCAAAATTTGGCTTCCAAGAAAATAATTCTGTTAAGTAATTCGAGCCAACACTAAGTTTGATTATTCTATTCCAATTGTTTAGGGAGCTTTTAGTGGATTTTAAGAAAACGAGATGACTTAGTTGAAGGTCAAATGATAAGTTTATTGAGTAAAAATTTGAAAATTTTTGTTTTGTAGAAAAACTTGTAAGAAATGTAAACTCGTCCCTGTCGTCGTCGTTTAAGGTGGAGGGCGTATCGTATCGAAGAATGCTCAAATTTCCAGTTATGTTGGTTTCATTACTTTTATGAGGCAATAAATTAAAATTATAGAACAATTTTAGACGACTTTGGTAATTATTTTTTTGAAATTCCGTGATAGACAATTGGCTAAATGATTGGTTGTCTATTTCGTACTTTTTGTCAATGATGTTCTCCTCGTTGCGGTAAAAGTAGTTAAAACCTAAGCGAGGGGATATTAATTTATTCTGGGAATACAATTCAAAATTGAGTTCAGTGGAATGTTCAAACAAAATTTTTTCAACAGAAGTGTATAGATTGGTTGGGTCGAACAGATTGTAGTTGCGTCGGATAGAATAATAATTGAATTGACCTGTGAAAGTAAAATATGTTTGTTTAAATAAATTATAATTCAAACTAAAAGCAGGGTATATTTTGGTTTCGTACCTTGTTTCAAAAAAGTTGGTAAGATATATTGGAAAAACGAGGTAGTCTCGTCGAAATTTAGAATAATCAAAGGTCAGGATAAGAGAATTATTATCTTCAAAATTTCCGTTTAATTTAGATAAGATATATAGATTGGAATTCTTTCTTCCATCTTTTAAGTTAATTTGCTCAAATGATAATTTTGAAATAATATCGATGTCTGTTATTTGAATTTTATCTATGGAGGTTCCCAAAAAAAATCTTGGACCAGTTTGAACAATTTCAACTTGTTTGTTTTTTTCGCTCCCGAATGAAATAAATGAATGAACATAATAAGGATATATTAGGGAAAAACCGATGTTTCCGTTAATTTTTTCTGCTTCACTCAATCCAATTAATTTTGAGTCGGAGTTTAGTATGTAATTTGCTTGAGCGAAGATATTTAAGTTTGATATAATTTCCCGAGAAATTTCAAGATTTAATTTCTCGGCATCTTTTTTGGAATTTTCATTTGCCTTAATGAAGAATCCCTCGTATTCGTTATTGAAATTGATTTTGAAATAGGACACCACCTTAGAAAAAGAAATTGAACTTGCAAATCTGTAAATATTAAATTGTTTATCAAAAATTTGATTGAAATAATTAATATTATGAGTTGTATCAGCAAATTGGGATGAAATAAATTGTGAAGAAGACTTATTTAAATAGAAAAAGAACAAAATAAGAGTAAGTATAGAACTATGAATCCTGTTTTTTTTCAATTTTAATATCTGAGTGGTGCAACCTATTTTTGTATTGAATAACAAGTTCAGTAATTTCTGTATGTGTTTCTTTAACAAGGTATTTCTTTCCACTTTTCAAAGTAATAACAGAATGGGGAGCTATTTCAATTGTTTCAATCTCTTCTGCATTGATGACAATTTTTTGCCCATCAATTTTTGTAACAAGAATCATTGTATTCGAATGTAAATTTTACCTATAATATTATCTGTTTTGGCAATATTTTGAATACGTTCAACAGCATCTTGTTTAAGTAAAGTTCCAGCAACAGCAACTTTAAGCCCAGTTTCGGTAACAATATTTCTGGCAAGTGTCATTCCCTCATGCAATTCTTCTAGCTTTATAGACCGTTCAGTTGGTACTTTGAGAGTGGATGCACGGAAAGCAAGATATTGGTCTAGCAAAACAATGACACGGAAATCATAAAGTCGCCTTGATTCTGCTTCAAGCATGCTTACGATTTTGTTTGTTTCTAATTTTTTCTGTTGGTAAAGGTCGTCATAGTCAAGAACAACACGCAGAATACGTGAGGCAAGAGGGATATTTCCTTTTTCAAGTTTATCTGGTGCTCCGCTTCCATCGTAATTTTCGTAGATGTGTGTAACTACATTTTCAACATGCTCGTAGGAGCGAAAAAAGGAAAATAGTTCTTTAGCAAAAAGGGGGATTTTTTCCATCTTTTCATTTTTCAAGTAACCATTTTGAGTTGGTATTTCCCCAATATTTCTTTCAGGTAATTGTAACCTTCCAATAAAGCATAGCTTGCAGGCATCGAATAACAAATTTTTTAAATTTTCATTATCTGGTTCGTACTCATTTGCAATCCAAAGAGCGATTTCAGTAATACGATTAATTCTTTCCGCTCCCTCTGGAATCTTAAGGCATTCAAATAAGTACAACATATCCCTCATTCGCAGAGTGTCTTTGCGAAGTTCTTCACGAAGTTCTTCAATTGTGTTACTATTGAATTGAATGATTTTATGCAATCGCAAAATTCTATATGCATTTTGGAATTTTGCAATGACTTCGTCAATTAGAAAGGGCTTATTGATAAAATCGTCGGCTCCTATTTGTAGTGCTTTGAAGTTCAATTCGACGTTTGAGTTAGAAGTGATAAAAATTATAAAGTTATTTCTAATATTTGGATTTTCCGATTCTCTAATGTTTTTGACTAATTGTTCGGTATTGTATTGGTCTTCAAGATAATTTGCAACAATTATCATTAAGTCTTCATATTTCTGGACCAAATCCCAACACTCTGGCCCATTATGCACAGAAAAAATGGGTGATTTTCTGAATATTCTTTCTATTACAACTTTTAATGAGTTTTTGGTCGATTCGTTTTTTTCAACTAAGCAAAATGGAATGAAGAACTCTTCCATTAAACATCAACTCCCTTGCTTTTCAATTCGCGAATAAGTGCCTCTCTTTCAATTTCTAATTGGCGAATCTTTCTTTCTATGGAGTCAAGTTCTTCGGGCATCGATTGGATTTCAAGCTTAATTTTACTCGCAGCTTCATCAATCAAATCAATAGCCTTATCGGGGAGAAACCTATCGGTAATGTATCTATGAGAAAGTTCGGCAGCAGCAACAATAGCAGAGTCGGAAATTTTAACTCCGTGGTGTACCTCGTATTTTTCTTTAAGTCCACGAAGTATGGAAATGGTTTCTTCTACTGAAGGTTCGTCAATGAAAACTTTTTGGAAGCGCCTTTCAAGAGCGGGGTCTTTTTCAATGTATTTTTGGTATTCATCTAATGTGGTTGCTCCAATACACCGAAGTTCTCCTCGGGCAAGTGCAGGTTTTAAGATATTTGCTGCGTCCATGCTGCCTTGTGTGGCACCAGCACCAATAAGAGTATGGATCTCATCTATAAATAGAATAATCTGACCATCGGAATCGGCAACCTCTTTTATTACAGCTTTCAGTCTTTCCTCGAATTGCCCTCTAAATTGTGTTCCAGCTACAAGGGCACCTATGTCCAATATTACCACAATCTTGTTTTTTAGGTTATCGGGGACATCGCCGGAAACTATCATTTGAGCTATTCCTTCTACGATTGCTGTTTTTCCTACTCCGGGCTCTCCGATAAGTACAGGGTTGTTCTTTGTTCTTCTTGAAAGAACTTGTAAAACTCTTCTAATTTCTTCCTCTCTTCCAATTACAGGATCGAGTTTACCTTCCCTAACTTCGTCGTTTAAAATTCTACCATATTTCCGCAGTGCTTGATATTTTTCTTCGGGTGTTTGGTCTGTTACTCTATATCCACCACGAATGTCTTTAAGAATTTTAAGAACATCGTCTTTTTTTATATTGTTGTTGTTAAGCAAATCTGCAACGTTTGACCGTACTGTAAACAATGCAAGAAGAAGATGTTCAACGCTAACATAGTCGTCGTGCATTATTTTAGCTTCTTTAAATGCGGTATCAAATACTTCTTTAAGAGTTGGGCTAATGTAAAGGTTACCAGTGTAACCTGATACTTTGGGCAAGCTTTCCAGAAGTACATTAACATTTATTCGAATTCGAGCAATATTAACCTCCAACTTTTTGAGTATTTCAACTGTTAAACCATCTTCGTCTTGAATCAAAGCTGAAAACAAGTGAATTGGTTCTATGGTTTGGTGGTTATAATTTAAGGCTATTTCTTGTGAGGTTTGGATTGCTTCTTGCGACTTTAATGTAAATTTTTGAAAGTTCATTTTTCAAAAAACAATTTGGAAAACAATAACAACAATAAAATTAATTTTAAGTATTCTTTAAACTTGCAACTTAATAAAAATTTTTTTAAATAGATTTTCAATTATTTATAAAGGAGCCACAATGGATAAATCAAGAGGGAAGATACTTTGGATTGACGATGAAATTGAATTACTAAAACCCCATTTAATATTATTGAATCAAAAAGGTTACGAAATAAATACTGCTTCGAATGGCGAAGATGGAATTGAGCTTGTTAAAAATAATTTCTTCGATATTGTGTTTCTTGACGAAATGATGCTGGGAATGAGTGGTTTGGATACCCTAGTTGCGATTAAAGAAATAAATCCTTATTTGCCCGTTGTCATGGTTACAAAAAATGAAGCAGAAACCTTAATGGAAGAAGCTATTGGAAGAAAAATAGATGATTATTTGACAAAACCAGTAAATCCAACCCAGATTTTGGCTATTTGCAAACGTTATCTTGAGTCAGAAAGAATTAATCAAGAAAAAGTAATTCAAAATTTTTGGTCTGACACTAATTTAATTAGAGTCAAGTTGAATGAACATCTCGATTGGCAAGATTGGATTGAAATTTATGTAAAGCTTGTAGAATGGTCTTTGGAATTGGATAAGTACCCTTATATTGGGTTGTCCGATTCGTTACGCGATATATTTAGGGAAGCAAATGCAGTATTTTCTAATTATGTAGAATTAAATTACAAAGAAATCATACATAAAGAAAGAAGTGAAAAAAGCCAGAAACTATCCCCAGATATTGTGGATAAGTATGTTATTCCCAATTTAGACGAAAAAACAAGTTTGTTTCTGTTTGTCATTGATTGCTTGCGTTTAGACCAATGGATTGTAATGGAAGAAGTTTTACAGCAATACTTTAAAATACAAAAAGATTATTATATGTCTATTTTACC
>FMJZ01006658.1_pt1 | contig 25746 bp, 21 predicted proteins | sample 1987881 | NCBI WGS metagenome assembly FMJZ01 (sample SAMEA4378227, study PRJEB15110) | soil metagenome | biome: soil; feature: Field; material: Soil | place: India | collected 2015-03-11 | depth 0 m
TTTTTTTTAACGTACCTTTGCAGAAAATCTCCAAGAACTCCCATGTATATTTTAGATAGGGGTTGCTCGGACTCTTCCAAGAGCTCCAGGCAGTGTACTTACAATGTAGTTATTATGCTTCTCCCAGATGATTTCGCCCTTCCAAATCATCTTTCGACTCATAAAAAAGTAGTTACTGATGATATGATGCGATGGAATATAATCCGAAAACAAGGGCTGGATATTAACGCGTCCCCCCATATTTGAGAACTCGAATACACTCATCAAAAATCGCAAACAACTTATCGAAGCAGCTTTGCCAGTAATAAGCGTCATCTTGGCTCTCATATTCTAGGCCAAAGTTATATGGCGGCGAGGCGAGAATCAAATCAACCGAGTTAGGAGGAACGGCTTTCGGAATTTCAGAGCTGTCGCCGCATACAATCTTGCCATGAACTCGAGTTGAACCCAACATATTGCCTCTTGCCCGCTCTAACACCGTAGCTGCCTATCTTGCTCACTTCGTCAACCAATGATTTCAATATCTGCCCCGCCTGTCGAGATTCATTGGATCCCTCAAAGATGCTTGTTGAGTGTCAGCAAACCCAGGGAATCAACGCCAGGCCCTATAGCGGCATAGTAGGCAGACAGGGCAAGGGAACTGCCCAGCCCGGCCAAGGCACTGAAGACGACCAGCAGATAGAAGCGCGGCGCGGTCGAGCGCCAGGCTACGAGCCCAAGCACGAAGGTCAGCAACAGGCCGGTTACCAGCGGCATGATGTCGAGACCAGCAAACGGCCGCGCCACCAATAGGGCGATCGCGGCGGCAACGAGACCGGCGACGACCGCCAAGAGAAGAATCCGCCAAAAGCGCGGCAAGCCGGCGAGGCGGCGGTAGGCCACATAGCCGGCACTTGGATAGGTCACCCGTTCCTTTCCTGCGTGAACATGCTGAGCGCACCAACTTTTGAATAACCACAGTTTGGACTATAATTATCCTCCGTTGCTCTTTCCGCTATTCTATGAAAACGCCGGTCAAAGATGATCCAACAAGATAACGACACACAACCTTTTATCATTGAGCGCACTGCCGCCCACAAGCCTCGTCGCACCTGGCGTTCTTGGCTCATCGGTCGTCCCTTGCCAACAGCCGATGCGCCTCATCAAACCATTGGAAAACTAGTTGGGCTGGCCGTCTTTGCCTCCGATGCGCTTTCCTCTACAGCATATGCCACGCAGGAAATTTTACTCATTCTGGCTGTGGCCGGCACGATGGCCTTTGGCTACGTTTTTCCAATTTCTATAGTCATTGTGATTCTGTTGGCTATTGTGACTATCTCTTACGAACAGACCATTCACGCCTACCCAGACGGCGGTGGCGCCTATATCGTTGCGCGCGATAATCTGGGTGAACTTCCTGCTCTGGTGGCCGCAGCCTCGCTGTTGACCGATTACATCTTGACCGTTTCGGTTTCAATTGCCTCCGGGGTGGCCCAAATCACATCCGCCTATCCACCATTGTTTCCATTCCGCGTTCCCCTGGCCGTTGCTCTTATTATGTTTATCATGCTGATGAATCTGCGCGGAGTAAGAGAATCTGGAATAGCCTTTGCCATTCCCACGTATTTTTTCGTCACTATGATGTATTTGACAGTAGGGGTAGGATTGGTTAAGTGGATAACAGGCAGCTTGGGAATCATAGTCAACCCACCACCTTTGGAATTTCCTGAGACGCTGATGCCAATTACGCCTTTCTTGATTCTACATGCCTTCTCCAGCGGCACAACAGCCCTAACAGGCGTAGAGGCAATCTCCAACGGAATCACCGCTTTTAAAGAACCGCGCAGTCGCAACGCCGGTATCACGCTCATCTGGATGTCCTCCATTCTAGGATCGCTTTTCCTGGGAATTTCTTTTCTGTCTAGGGAAATCCATGCCATACCCTCAGAGCACGAAACCGTGATTTCGCAACTGGCGCGCACCGTTTTTGATGGCCGCGGCGCACTCTACCTGATGCTGATCACCGCGACAACCGTCATCCTGATTATGGCCGCCAATACAGCCTTCGCAGATTTTCCGCGCCTAAGCGCCCTGGCAGCGAAAGATGGCTTTTTGCCTCGCCAATTGACCTATCGTGGAAGCCGCCTGGTTTATTCACGAGGGATTGTTGCCCTGGCGCTAATCGCCTCGCTGTTGGTCGTGCTCTTTCACGCCAGCGTCACCCGTCTCATCCCTTTATATGCCATCGGAGTCTTCCTTTCCTTTACGCTCTCCCAAGCAGGAATGGCACATCGCTGGTGGAAAATAGGTCATCTAAAGCCCGGAGAAAGCCTGGTAGAGCGCGGTTCCACATTGCAATATCAGAGTGGCTGGCAATTGCGCATGATCATCAACGGCTTCGGCGCCATTTGCACAGCCGTTGTGATGATGATTTTCGCCATAACCAAATTCCACGACGGCGCCTACGTCGTGCTGATTTTGATTCCGCTCCTGGTGGTGATCTTCTCGGCTATTCATAGTCACTACAAAAACCTTGCTCGTCAACTCTCTTTGGAGAACGTGGGAGTTATTCCGCCGTACACATCGCGCCACCGTGTCCTTATGCCAATCAGCGGAGTGCATCAGGGAACCCTGGTGGCTTTGCGCTACGCCCGTATGCTTTCCGACGATATCACGGCGGTTCACGTTTCCCTTGATCCCGCCGAATCGGAGAAGGTCAAACAAAAGTGGGAAAGGTGGGGCGAGGGCATTCGCATCGTGATTCTGGATTCGCCTTATCGCCTCTTCCTGGAACCACTTTTGGAATACATTGCCTACATTTTAGAACAACGTCAGCCGGGCGAAACCATCACCATCATCGTTCCGGAGTTCGTCTCTGATAACCCGCTCAGCGCAGTGCTGCATACCAACACGGCCAATCTCTTACGCAGCCAATTGCGCAATCAGCCGGGGCTGGTGATTACCAGCGTGCCTTACCAAATTTTCGAGCGAAAAAAGAAAAATAAGGAGCAAAGATGAACTTCATCGTAGTCGGATGTGGACGAGTAGGCGCGGAACTGGCCTATCGTCTATATAAAAATGGACATCAGGTCGTTGTAGTAGATCACAACAGGGAGGCTTTCAACCGTCTCCATCCGGATTTCCGTGGACGCACTACCGAAGGAGAGGTGCTTGCCGCCGATACGCTGGAGCGCGCCGGCGTCGCAAAAGCCGACGGCGTAGCCGTCGTTACCAGTTCGGACACCTTGAATGCCGTGATCGGCCATGTGGCTCGCGTGCGCTATAATGTCCCTCTTGTCGTGGTACGAAACTACGATCCTTCCTTGCGGACGATGCTGGAGGCGTTTGGTCTGCAAACCGTCAGTTCAACGGCATGGGGAGCAGAGCGAATCCTGGAGCTGTTGCTCGACCCCACCTTCCGCGCGGTATATTCGGCGGGCAACGGCGAGGTAGAAATCTACGAGATAACGGTCTCGTCGTCCTGGGAAGGGTGTACAGTAAAAGAACTGACCGAAAATTGCTCGCAACAAATTTTGCTCATCGCTGTAACACGAGCCGGGCGCGCCCAATTCCCCTCGCCGGAAATGAAACTCCTGAGAGATGACATCCTGACAATCGGCGCAACGCTCGAAGGGATGCAGCGTTTGCATGCTCGCCTTCAACAAGGCAGGGAGGCGTGACTATGTTTGTATTCATCGTAGGTGGAGGCCGGACAGGCTCCCAACTGGCAAACCATCTATACCAACAAAACCATCAGGTTCGCCTGGTAGAACATCGGCGGGATTTGCTGGCCCGTCTGCATCACGAGCTACCTACCGAAATCATCTATGAAGGTAATGCAATCAACCCCCAAGTGTTGGAACAAGCCGGCTTACGCCAGGCTCATGTACTTGTCGCCTGCACCTCAGAGGATGCAACGAACCTGGTGATCTGCTACTTGGCACGCACGCTTTTCCATGTACGCCGCACCATCGCTCGGGTCAACAACCCACGAAACGCTTGGCTTTTCGACAAAGAATTCCACGTGGATGTCGCTCTCGAAGCAGCCAACGTCCTAGCGCATCTCATCCAAGAGGAGATGTCCCTCGGCGACATGATGACCCTGCTCAAATTGCGCCGTGGACTCTATTCGTTGGTGGAAGAGAAAGTCCCGGCTGGGGCGAAGGCAATTGGAGTTGCCCTTAAAGACCTGTGTCTGCCCGAACAATGCGTGATAGCAGGCATCATCCGAGATGGAAAACTTATCCTGCCGCGCGGGAGCACTACGTTGATGCAAGACGATGACGTCCTGGCCATAGCCGATCCCGAAAGCGCAAAACTGTTGGCAGAGTTACTAAGACCGCCGACACAGCCGTAATCCTTTCTCTCAAACAGGTAAAGCCGGCGAGACCCCAAGGGAGATCACGCGAAAACACAAAGACTCGACAAAGCGATGTCTCTCATCGGCCAGCAATGGCCGATGAGAGACCTTTTCTTTCATCGTTTAGAAAACAAGCTAGAGCAGAGGATTCAACACTTGACCAAAGAAGAGGATCTGTCCACTCGCGAGATCGCGGATAAGGAAAAGGAAGGGACGGTCAACGGTCATCACAACGCCTGCCGGCAAGGCAGCGGTAAGGCGCATCACCACGCCCGTCGCTGCAGCGGCTTCCGTACCCTGCTCGTCCACAGCAATAAAAGCCTTGTGCAGGACTTTTCCAATATACAGATCGCGCTCCCCATCCATGCCGGAAAAGTCGGCTAAAGCCGGTTCGAACGCGTCCTTCATTCCCAACGCGCCTAAAGAACTCCCCAGGTCAAAGTCACGCGTGTATCGAAATTTGGGAAGATACAATTGAACCGAGGTTGGCTGCAACGATTCAAGGATACGGTTTAGCTGTTCTACATCCAGACCGGCTACAAAAGCTTGGAACTGGCCTTGCTCAGGCAACAGGATGTCCATAACCACTGTCCCCCCTTGATAGGGCAATTCAATCGCCTCATAAGTTCCGCCGCGCCCATAACGGACGCCGATAAGCTCAGCCGACATCATAGGCACAGTAACCTGCGAGCCGTCCAGCAGGTAGAATGGCGCATCGCCGGTCTTATTTGGATCAAAAGGCGTTTCCCAATCCGCCTTAAAGTAGATAGCGTTGACCAGCACCAGGCGTGTCATTGCATCCAGCGCGCCGGCAGGAATCAGGTTCTGAATCTTATTTTCCGTCTGCCGGCTCACCCAGGCATTGATTTCGCGTCGCGTTGGCTCGCTCTGCGAAAAGTCGGCGAGATGAACGCCGGCGCCATAGTTAACGGCCAGCAACTCGAGGTATTCCCGGCGGAAAGGATGAGCCTTCTGCGCCCAAAGCGCATTGGCGATGTGCAAGCGGAACGAGGGATCATCTTGTTGGTTCAAGTTCAAATCCAGACGGTTAAAGGCAGCATGGAGCGACGCATCGGGTAAAGAGAAGTGCAAGGTTTGCGCCATTTGCGTAGCTGTTTCGCCGCGCGCGCCGGCGTAGGTCATCGCCAAGGCGAGTGAGATGCTATAGGGAGAGAAAATGAGGTTATCGCCTCCGGGAAGCGCATGATAGAGGTCCAAAGCAAAGGCATTATTCCCGTTCACCAGAGCCTGCACATCGTTGGGCGCAACCTGCGGGTCAAGAACACGCGGTAAATGAGACTGTGCCAGGCTCAAAGCCAGAGGCGGCGCGCAGGAACTCAACAAAGCCAACACAAGAGCAAGGGAGCAAAGCTTGGAAGGTAGGTAGTTCATGGTCATCCTCCTAGAAGATTTGTTTTTCAAGACGCTGGAGCACAGGAGAAAGTTTCCACAAGGAAAGCGTATCTTTTCGCTCCGTTGGTCTTGACCGAACAGCAAAGGTTTGTATAATTGCTGTACCTACCATTCCAAACCGGGAGGCCCATCATGGCAAAGAAGACAGGCAAAGTCATTGGTATTCTCACTGGCGGCGGCGACGTGCCGGGGTTGAATCCGGCGATTCGCGCCGTAACCATTCGAGCACTGCGAGAGGGTTATCAGGTCATCGGAATCCGTCGCGGTTGGGCCGGGCTGATTGACATCGTCCGCGACAAGGGCTATGACAATAGCAATTGTTTCCTTCAGCTGACGGAAGATATCGTCAATCGCGCCGGACGCACAGGCGGGACATTCCTTCACACCTCGCGCACCAATCCTTCCAATGTCAAGAAGGAAAGCGTCCCAGAGCATCTCAAAGATAAATACGCCGGCGAGCGCAACGATCTCACCGAAGAAGTATTGAAGAATCTCGACTTCTTGGGAATTGACTATCTGATACCCATTGGCGGCGACGATACGCTCTCCTATGCGGTGCGTCTCTTCCAGGAGGGAGTAAAAATCATTGCGATTCCCAAGACCATGGACAATGACGTGCCCGGCACAGATTACTGCATTGGCTTTAGCACCTGCGTCACGCGCACGATTGCCCTCACAAACAACCTGCGCACGATAGCCGGTTCGCACGAGCGATTCTTGGTGCTTGAAGTCTTCGGGCGCTATGCAGGCTTTACAGCACTCCTGCCAACCATGGCCGGCGCCGCCAATCGCTGCGTCATTCCAGAATTCAAGTTCAACATCGAACGGTTGACGGAGCTGCTCGTTTACGATCGCAACCGCACCCCAAGCCGCTACGCCGTCGTGCTGGTCTCGGAAGGCGCCATGTTCGAAGGCGGCGAAATGGTCTTCGAGGATCGCACTACCGACGCCTATGGGCATGCCAAACTGGGTGGCATTGGCGACCTGGTCTCCGCGCGTCTCAAGGAGCTCTCGCCACGATACAATAACGGCAAAACCATTGATGTCGTCAACCAAAAACTCGGCTACATGGTGCGCGGCGGCGATCCCGACGCGATTGATTCCATTGTCCCGATGGCCTTCGGGAATCTTGCCCTCGATTTGATCCTCAAAGGCGTGCATGGCCGCCTCGTCGTACTCAAGAACGGTCGCTATGACAACGTTCCCCTGGACGTCATCACCGGCACCAAGAAAGTGGTCAACGTAGATCTATTCTACAACACGGAGCGTTACCGCCCCAAGTATGAGTCCTTTGAGATGAAACCGCTCTTCATCATGACCAGCGAACTATAAGACAGGAAACTCCCCGGTTTCATCCCAACCGGGGAGTTTCTTTTATCCCTGATACCGACATTCCTACGCTCTGGCAGCGGCCAGTTCCACTTGCGTGTATTTCAACCGCTCCAACACAGCCGCTGCTGTATTGACCATCAACGCATAACCCAAGCGAGGATCCTTTTCCATCATCTCGCGCAACGGTTGGGCATTGAACTCTACTACCCGCACCGGAACATGATTGCGCGCGGAACAAATATAGCGGTAAGGCGGAATCAAAGACGAAACTCCCAGAACCTCGCCGGCTGCAATCGAGCCCACCAAGGTGTTGACAACCATCCCCTCACCGCCGCCGCTATAAATCAAATCCACATCCCCCTCCAGCAAAAGCATCAATTTCGTGGCAGGAGTCTCCTGTTGAACGAGAATGGCGTCCTGTCCGTAATGCTTCTCCTCGCCAAGCATGGCTATTGCTTGAATGTGCGCCTCATCCAGAGAAGCAAAAAATGGGTAACGCCTTAAAAGTTCTGGGGAAATCATTCTCTTCTCCTTTCTCTAGCGAGCTGGGTTGTTGTCACCCATCAGCCTCCAGGCAGCGGAGAACGAGATGTACCGCTTCCGGTACCGCCGCCGCTACCGCCGGCGACAGTTCCTCCGAAAAATCATACACCCTCTCCGCTTCAATAGCAACAATCGTAACATATTCCTCCTCAGGCAAAGCGATCCCCATGCTTCGCCCAACATTCAACGCATTACGCAACGAGGTATCATGCGCCGATGTGGTATGCCCGACGCTCCGGTCGGGCAATTCGGCCAGCGTGAAACAACGGATACTCCCTGGCGGCTGTTCGCCGGTATAGATTGCATCCACCAGAATCACGCGTTCATAGCCGCTCATCCGCTCCATCAGGCTCAAGCCGCCGAGAGAACAGCGGTCCACCTCTACCTGGGAGGGCAAGGCGCATGAGGCCACCGCCTCCACTACCCGCCAGCCGACGCCATCGTCTCCAAGAATAGGATTGCCGAGCCCTAAAACCAGAGTCCTCATGCCCAAGGTTCCGGAGATTCTAGGAGCGAACTCCCATGCTATCCATGCGACAAGGATCAATCTACGAACTGCTTTAACACTTCGATTATCTCGCCCTTCGCGTTACGAATGGTTACCTCGAGCGGCATCTGACCGGGCAAGGAGTGGGTCGCGCAACCAAAACAAGGATCGTAAGCACGGAATGCCATCTCGATGCGATTGAGCAAGCCCTCGGTCACAACAACCCCCTTTCGAATCAGGCTGCGCGCAGCCTTGTTGATAGACATACTGATTGGAGCGTAGTTGTTGGTCGTGCCAACAATGAGATTGACCTCGGTCACCACACCGCGCTCGTCGGTCCAGTAGTGATGGGTTAGCGTACCGCGCGGCGCCTCGACAATACCAACGCCTTCGGTCGGCCTCTCGGTAGGAATCGTGTGTACCCGGGGCGATGTAATCTCCGGATCGGTTGCCAGTTCCACCCATCGCTCTGCGGCGTAGAGGAGTTCAATTAAACGCGCCCAGTGAATCGCCAAGCGCTGATGGACGGGCTTGCCGCCCAGGGTAGAATAGAAGCGTTCATATTCCTCTTGCGCGCGCGGCGTTGCCATGCCATCGGCCACATTCAAGCGCGAGAGCGGCGTCGCCATGTAAACGCCGGAATCGGGACCATCCACAAACCCTTTCCAGCCAACACGTTTCAGGTAGGGGAACTTCAGATACGTCCAGGGCTCTACATGTTCGGCTATGTGCTCCACATACTCCGGAGGCGCGTATTGCACCAATTCTTTTCCATCTGGTCCGACGACGCGTACCTTGCCATCATAAAAATTTACCCGGTTCTTCTCATCCACCAGCCCCATCGAATAGGTGCGGTGCGTATACATATCGCCAAGAATGAGGTCGAGATACGCCTGGTTATTGAGGACGATGTCGTTGAAAAGTTTCAAGCTGAACTGAGCGAAGGTAATCGCCCAGCGCCCCATCGTCTCAATTTCCTTGCGCTGCTCCTCGGTAATGCCTTTGGTCAAGCCGCCGGGAATAGAGGTGCACGGATGCACCTTGCGCCCGCCAATCATCTCGACTACAGTATGCCCATACTTGCGCATCTGGATAACTTTGCTGCCAGCCTCCAGGCCAACCTTATGGATGACGCCCAGGATGTTCCGTTCTGCGACCGGTGCATCCGGCCCCATGACAAAATCCGGGCCGCCTAGGGCGTAAAAGTGGGTCGTGTGATCGGTGCAGTAGAAAGCCATGTAGAGCAATTCACGCAGTTTTTTCGCCGCCGGCGGCGGATCCACATGGTAGACCGCGTCCACAGCCTTGGCGGCTGCCATGTGATGTGCCTCCGGGCAAACGCCGCAAATACGGTTGGTCAACAAAGGCATCTCCTCCACAGGACGCCCTACACAGAAGCGCTCAAAACCGCGCAATTCAGGAATCTGAAAATAAGTATTGGCGACATTTCCCTCATCGTCTAGGAAAATCTCTATCTTCCCATGCCCTTCCAGGCGAGTTATCGGGTCAATCGTGATTCGTTGCATGCAAGCCTCCATACCTTCGTTTTACGCGTTGCTTTGCCGCCTATTCCGCCAAGCTACTCTGCAGGCTTTCAACAGCGAACCGGCCAGGTTAAAACGATAGAACTGACCAACTGGGTCCACCAAACCATCGAGGATGCGGTCAATTTCCTCTGGCTCGTTGCTATCAATGACCGAAGCGAACGCCGAAAGGAGACGCGCTCCATAATCCAGTACGCCATCTGCCAGACCATAGCAGCCAATGCACTGCGCCCCGGCCGAGGGGCATTTTGCTTCGCAACCGCTGCGAGTCGCAGGGCCGTTGCACGGAATCCCCTGCTCGAGCAGACATAGTTCGGGGTCGGCCTCCGATAATTGAATGCGCCCAAACTCCTTGATCTTCTTCACGTTGCGCTTGCGCGGACACTCGTCGCAAACGGTAGAATTCCCCGCCCCAATCACCGAGCCTTTGGGAGGAAGCTGAGCCTTTCCCTGCAGAGCGGCAATAACTAGATCGAGCACAGCCGCAATCTGATGCGATTCCGGCGGGCAGCCAGGCATATAATAATCTACATCCACAACCTGATCCAAGGTGCGCAGAATGGGGAACAGAGCGGGAATATGGATTTCCCCTTCAGGCATGGCATAGCGCGGCTGCGGGCGGATGCCCTGCGGGTTATCCGTCGAAACCGTAGAGAAGGCGGTCCCAACCACCTCCTCAACCGGAGAAAGATTGGCCAGGCCCGGAATGCACCCCTCACAAGCGCACGACCCAAAAGCGACCAGAATCTTTGCCTTGCGTCGTAGGAGATGCGCCAGATATTCGTTCTCATCATTGCGGATGCCTCCATTCCACAGGCAAAGGGTAATGTCACCATCAGCCATTTTCTCTACATCCGCATACTTCGCGTCCATGGCGACCGGCCAGAAGACAACATCGAAGTTGGCATCTACCTCCAAGATTTTCTCATGAATGTTTAGCACAGCGATCTCGCAACCGCCGCAGGAGGCCGCCCAGTACATAGCGAACTTCGGTTTACTCATGCCGCCACCTCCGCTTTAATGGGTGGATTCGGGACAGTCGAGGCAGAGAACTCCGATTCCGTTCCATAGCCTTCTTTCCCCCAATGCAAGGGGCCAAGAGCACGCACTTCCTCCGTAAACTTATTCACTTCTTCAGCAAACATTGCTCCCTCCGCGGCGCTGGCCCACAACAATTTGAGGCGCGCGGGTTCGATGCCCAACTGCGCCAAAACGCGACGCATCAGGTGATAACGGCGCAACATTTTGTAGTTCTGATTCAAATAATGGCAATCGCCTGGATGACAGCCAGAGACAAGAACGCCATCCGCGCCATTGGCAAACGCCTTGAATACGAAAGTTGGATCCAAACGGCCAGAACACATCAGGCGAATCAGGCGAACATTGGGCGCATATTTCATGCGCGCTGTACCAGCCATATCCGCCGCGCGATAACTGCACCAATTGCAGGTAAAGCCAATGATCACCGGCTCAAAGGGTTTGTTGTCCGTCGTATCTGCCATAACCGTACATCCTGGGGGCAAGATTCAAGCGCGTCTCATGCGCTTTCCTGCACCGCCGCCTCCTTTCTCGCGATGTTCAAGAGTAACAAGCCCTCAATCTGGGAAAGAATCTGCTCATTCGAGAACCCCGTGCCGCTGATGGCGCCCGCCGGACAGGCTGCTACACAGGTGCCACATCCCTGGCAAAGCGCCGGGTTGATCTCGCTGACCATACGATCCTCATGGAAGAGAATGGCGTTGAACGGGCATAGATCGTTGCAAATGCGGCAACCGGAACATTGCTCTTCGTTAACGCTCGCGCGCACCGGTTCCAGCGCGATTTCCTTTTGCTGAATCTTGCCGACAATGCGCGCCGCCGCGGCCGCGCCTTGTGCCACACTCGAAGGAATATCCTTCGGCCCCTGAATACAACCGGCTAGATAGATTCCCTCCGTCATCGTCGCGACCGGGTCAAGCTTCGGATGGCGTTCCAGATACCAACCGGCCGCCGAGCAGGAAATACCAAATTTTTTGGCAATTTCTTTCGCATCTGCCGGCGGCTCAAGACCAGCAGAAAGAATCACCATGTCCACCGGCATTCGACGTTGCTTTCCTATGAGCGTATCTTCCACCTGAACGATGAGTTTCCCTTCCTCGCCTGGATTGCGCGCTGCGTCTGTGACCTCGGCCACTTTGCCACGCACAAAGATCGTCCCTTCCTCAATCAGCCTCTGGTAGAATTCATCATATCCCTTGCCGGGTGTGCGAATGTCAATGTAAAAGTTATAGACCGTTGCGCCAGTCTTCTCGTGGACAAGGTGAGCAAATTTCAGGCTCTGCATACAGCAGATGGCCGAGCAATAATCGTTATAGTTCTTATCGCGCGAACCGACACAGTGAATGATCCCCACCGACTTGGGAACCGTCTTGCCATCGCGCAGGACGATGTTGCCCCCTGTCGGACCTGCCGCGTTGGAAAGTCGCTCAAATTCCAGACTGGTAAACACGTTCGCCAGACGACCGTAGCCATAGTTCGGGATGCGGCGCGGATCGAACAACTGCCAACCAGTCGCGAGAAGAATATTGCCTACTTCCAACGTTAGAATCTGGTCCTCTTGCGCAAAATCAATCGCGCCCGTCGGACAGAATTTTTCGCAGGCTTTACAGGTGCCTTTCTGATAGTAGGTGCAATTCGCGCGATCAATGACGGGATACTTGGGCACCGCTTGCGGGAAAGGCACATAAATTGCCTTGCGATACCCAAGACCCGCCTCGAACTTATCATCAATCACCTTCTTGGGACACTTTTCCCAACAGACGCCGCAGCCCGTGCACAATCCCTCGTCGACAGAGCGCGCGCGCTTGCGAATCGTAACCACGAAGTTGCCAACGTAGCCATCCACCTTTTCCACTTCCGAATAACTGAACACAGTGATGTTCGGGTGAGTGCCCGCTTCTACCATTCTCGGCGTCAGGATACAGGCCGAGCAATCCAGAGTAGGGAAGGTTTTATCGAATTGGGCCATGTGCCCGCCAATGGACGGCTCACGCTCCACCAGATAGACCGGATAGCCTGCCTCGGCGATTTCCAACGCTGCCTGAATCCCGGCAATGCCGCCGCCCACGATGAGCGTGGCAGGATGAATGGGCACGCGCAACGGCTCGAGCGGTTCATGATGGACCACGCGACGCACACCGCCAGCAACGAGGGCTTTCGCTTTCTCCGTGGCTGCTATCTTATCGGTGTGCACCCAAGAGTTCTGTTCGCGAATGGAAACGAGCTCGCACAGATAGGGATTCAGGCCGGCTCCAGCACACGCTGTGCGAAAAGTCTTCTCGTGTAGATGAGGCGAACAGGCGGCCACGACCACACGCGTAAGACCATGCTCTTGAATATCCTTCTGAATCAATTCCTGCCCCAGACTGGAACACATAAACTTGTAATCTCGCGAGATCACAACCCCTTCCTCTTTCAAGGCCTCGCCGGCCCAGGCGCTGACCTGGGCTACGTCCACCACGCCGGCGATATTCGTGCCACAATGACAAACATAAACGCCAACGCGTTGCTTAGGGTTATTCTCGGCGTTCATGATTGAACCTCCTCGGTGAAGCTAGAGTGGCGCCGCTTCGGCAACGGAGGCGGCATCGGCAACCCTTCCGGCTTTCGCGGCCGCGGCCGTTCCTCGACCGACTCCGGCGTTTCCACACCAATGCGCCCCATCGCCGGACGCGCGCTGACGAACTCGCGGCCAAATCCCAATGCCTCCGCCTTCTGCCCAAAGGCAATCCCCATGAGCTGGGTAAAGAACAGCACAGGAATGTGGTACCGGGTTTTGAAGTAACCGTTCACCTGCCCCTGAAACACGTCTAGATTCATCTGGCACATAGGACACAGGGTCACAATTACATCCGCGCGATATTGGTCCGCGCCGGCAATAATGCGACGAATGAGTTCAAAAGCCGTCTCCGGACCAATCTGACTCATATGACCACCACAACAGGAAGTCTTGAGCGGGAAATCAATTACCTCGGCGCCTAAAACCTTCATCAACTCGTCCAGCTCGGCAGGATGTTCCGGGTCAGAGAAGCGATGGCCATAGTCGGGACGCGGCAACATGCAACCCACATAAGGCGCCACGCGCAAACCTGTAAGCGGTTTGACAACCTTCGCCCGCACTGCATCCAGGCCGATATCGTTCAACACAACATCGAGCAAGTGACGGACCGCCAACGAGCCAGGCGTATAATGCAGACCTCCTGCCGCCAATGCTTGATTAATCTTTTCCCCAAACGATCCGCCTTCTTGCATGTAATGGTCGGCCTTCGAGAGATTGAGATAGCAGGCCGAACAGGCTGCGACGACCGTCCGCGTCCCGTTTGCCTGTCTTTCGGCCAAAGCCAGGTTGCGGGCAATCAGAGTATAGGCTGGAGTGCGCTGGATAGCGAGATACTCGGTTGCGCCGCAACAATTCCAATCATCCACCTCGCGCATGTGCACACCCAACACCTCGCACACCGCCCGCACAGACTGGTAGTAGGCTTTGGCGCTGCTTTCCATAGAACAGCCAGGGTAAAAAAGATACTCGTTCATGCCGCCTCCAGTTCCTTAGCGCGCCGCAAGATTTTCTTCAGGTCTGCCAGACCACGAATACGCTTCGGCGGCAAAGGCGAGACGCCGCGTTTAAACAACATGCCAACTGCAAGCGGCGCCATCGCCGGCAACCGCCGCGCGAGGCGCGGGTGGGTCAACGTCTGAATCCCGGCCAACCCGATCTCAAAACTACGCCCGTAGTTCTCTACGTACGTGATAAAGAGTTTCGAGAAGTCGGACGCAGTTCGGTCAGGTATAATTCCGGCCTCAAGAGCCATGTTCTTGAGCGTGTACATGACATCGGTGATGTGAATTTGTTGAGGGCAGCGAACGGTGCAATAGTAGCATGAGACACACATCCACGGCGTATTGCTTCGCAACACTTCCTCGCGCATTCCGGCGCGCAACATAGCAAAGATCGCCCGAGGAGTATGATCCATCGCATTGGCCGAAGGACAAGACCCTCCACAGGTGCCGCATTGAATGCACATCTCTAGGCGTGAGTCCCCAGGCGTGCGAGAGGCAACCTCTTGCATAAGCGTCAATGCCCCTCGGGGAGGATCGGCAACAGAGAGAGGTTGAGACATAGGCACATTCTCCGCTTGATACAAAGATTCGCGCAGGCAGACTCATCACGCCGCGCCTGCCTTCAAACACGATTATAAACCTTCCACCGTACCCTTTGAGGTGGGAGACGTCATCCCTTCTTGTGATGAAACTCACGAAGCAAATTTGCCTGATTGTACCACCATTCAGAGTATAATGTCGAAACCTTCCCGATTTCTTCACCCGCGAGGCTCTCCGATAAACCTCCTTATGTGGCGCAAAGCATTAACCGTCATTCCACAAGTCTCGAAAGAGGAATGGGAGAAATTGGATTTCGTCTCCCGCTGGCTCATCAGCACGCGAGCGGCAGTTCTGTTGATGACGTTACTCTCGGCAGCCTTGGCCGGCCTCTTCGCCTGGCACGATGGTTATTCCGTAAAGATTGGGGACTGGGTCTTATTGATTTTAGGACTCGTACTGGCGCATGCCACGAACAATCTATTCAACGATTTTACCGATTACGCGCGCGGCGTGGATCAGAACAACTACTACCGCACCCAATACGGCCCACAACCCTTGACCGATGGCCTGTTGACCCGCCGCCAGCATCTGACTTATTTTGCCGTTACCGGTCTCTTGGCGTTGGTTTGCGGTCTCGCCTTAATTGTCTCGCACGGCAACGACCCTGTCATCTGGGTTCTCTTAGGTCTTGGAGTCTTCTTTGTGTTGTGCTACACCTGGCCGCTCAAATATCTGGCTCTAGGCGAACTGGCAGTCTTGATCGTCTGGGGGCCCTTGATGATCGGCGGCGGTTACTATGTGTTGACCGGAGTATGGAATTGGAGCGTCACCTTGGCAAGTTTACCATACGCCCTCGGGGTAACGACCGTCATCTTTGGCAAACATATCGATAAACGAGACGCCGATCAGGCCAAGGGAATCCACACGCTGCCAGTGTTAACCGGCGAAAAGGCCGCTCGCTATACCGTACTTGTCATGATGATCCTTCCCTACCTGTTGGTGCTCGCCCTGATCCTTTCTGGCTATTTCACGCCTATCCTGTTCGTGGTCTACCTCTCGCTGCCGACGTTCCTGAAGCTCTACCCCGCTCTCCTCGCGCCAAAACCAAAAACCTGTCCCCCCGACTTTCCGCAAGGACAGGGCGGCTGGCCGCTCTACTTTGCCCCGATTTCCTTCGTGAACAACCGTGCGTTTGGAACCTACTTCTTGATCGGTTTGATTCTGGATACCCTTGCGCGCTTCCTGTGGACACGGGCAACGGGCTAACCGCTTCACGGAGCGGAATCTCTAGCCGATAGCGCGCGCACACGCTCGCTCAACAATTTCTCCGCCTCGGATACATGGCGCAACGTCTCCAGTAACGCCTCGCGTTCTAATGCCAATGCCAACACACTACAACTGATCTCGAAGATGTTGACCGTGTTATCCTCCAACCATGGATCCTCAGAGATAAGCGGGCCGGATACCGCCAGCAATCCCCAATCATGATCTACCGAGCGCACAGGCAATACCAAGCATGTGGTAATGCCTTTTTTTTGCGACGAAGAAGGCAACATATCCAGTGGCGGGAAACGCGCCGCGCTAAAGGTTGTTCCAATCCGCAGGAGCAGCCTCCCTTCGCGCATGTAGCAACCGGCGATGCTCAATACAGGTGATTGATCGCCGCCTGCTGGCGACCATAATCCCAGACAACCCGAGTACATTGTGGTTTCCCCTATCCACTCCACCTGTTGGGGGGGGCCTCCTACAAGCAATTGACTGATATTGTATTGGCTACGCAAAATCTCACTTTGGGTGCGCTGAGAGGTGTTCTGTCGTCGGCGATAGGACCGCATCAGTTCAATCAGCAACTGATCTCGTAACGTTTGCAAGCGATGATGAGCTGTGGCAGGATCGGCACACTGTTCTATCAACTTAAGGCCAGCCGCCTCGAGCACGCTTAACATCGCTACCAGCGCCTCAGGGCTGGCATTACGCATGGGCTGCGAAGAAAAGATCGCCTGTAACCAGTCCGGATCAATCTCCACTGCGCCAGAACTGCCCAGGCTTACCTCTAACAAATGCACCAATTTATCTACCTCGGGCCAGACCTGCGCCGGAGATGGTTCAGTATCCAAGGAAAGAGCAGGAAGCAAGACCTGTACTAATTCCTTCGCCAGCGAAGCGCGCCAAACCGGAGATACAGGAATGGCGCTCCCTCGGCGCGAAGCGGAACGCGCCAGCAAGCGTTTGCTACTCGATTCTCGCTCGACAAACGTGGTAGGAATGGTTTCGATTAACGGCGTGGGCGGCTGACCTCCAATTTGAGCCACTAACAGGCGCGCGGCGGTTTCGCCTAACTTGTCGCTATGCTGACGGACAGTCGAAAGCGGCGGATTGGTAATCTGAGCCTCGGGAATGTCGTCGAAACCGACAACAGCCACGTCATCCGGGATATGATACCCATGGTCTTGAAGTTCACGCATTAAACCGATAGCAGTCCAGTCATTCCCGGCGATAATAGCAGTGCACGGCAATCGCGCCGCCATCAGCTGGCGCGCCGCCAACGCTCCTTGCTCCGGCAAGGGATTGCTGGTCAAGACAACAAGCCGAGGGTCAAACGGAAGGTTGCTCCGGGCAAGAATTTCCTGGTATGCCCGATACCGTTCCTGAATATCGCCAATGGAGATATCGCCCACAAAAGCAATGCGCTCGCGCCCTTGGGCGAGCAAGTGTTGCATAATTGCCTCCATCCCCTGACGGTTATCGGGGAAAACCGCCGGAAAAGGCTGATCGGGCAAGCGGCAACTGATGGTAACAATTGGTTTACCGTCCTGAGCCAGCAAATCCAGACCTTGCGTATAGGTCAGCACCAGCCATCCATCCACACGCTGACGCGCCAGATGAGTAAGAGCCACTTGCTCCGGCGTCCCCTGGATAACTAGAATATCTACCTGATGCTGCCAGGCAACCCGCTGGATGCCGCTCATAACCTGCTCGAAGAAACGCCCTGAAACGAAAGTTGTAATCAACCCAACGGCGCGGCGATGAGACATAGCGTCTTCTCCTAAAAGGGAATTACCAGCCATCATTTCTATCCCCTTTGATCAGATGGAAGCGGGCTTTCGCAGTGTAGTCCAGCAAAGCGCCCTGACCAGCCCCCAGAACACGCACAGAGGAGAAGGATACTTCTCCCACAAGGTTAGAGTGTAAAAAAATTCCCCAGGTGCCGGCCTGGCGTATCTCGATCCTTTCCATCGTCGCCCGGACAGGATAACTACCCTCCAATTCCAAGCCGCTGAAGGTTGGGGTATCAATCAAAATATCCCGCACAATCAGACCGCTGATTTCCCCTTGCTCCGCCCAGATTTTCAACGCCCCATGTTGGAGCTTGAACATTGGTCCACCGGCGCGAATAAGTGAATTCCGTTGCACCACAGTCTTTCCCTCGAATGGATTCGAATTGAAGTGCTGCGCAATGAGAATACCAGGATACGTGACGACATCGTAACACAGATTATCCTCTATCCTGTTATCCTTGCCGCCATAGATCGCGAAGCAATTCGCGCGCCAAGGGATCTGCACTGTATTGAAGCGGAAGACATTGCCGGTGTTCACGCCGCTTCCTTTGGGCGACCAGGACGCCAGCGCATCATCGCCGGTATTGCGAAAATGTGAGTTCTCGACAAGGGAGTTGCTCGTGCCATTGCAAAAGTTGACGCCATCGGCGAAGAGATTGCGAAAACGACTATTGCGAATCACTAAGCCATTTGTAGGACCGCCAACCCAGTAACCTACTTTCGTGTGCTCTACCCAGATATTTTCGAGCAAGGAACCTGTCCCTGCGCCACCGTTAAAGCCGTTATCCGATGTTCTATCGTCGCGTGCAATCGTTTCTCCAAGAATAGCAAAGTCCCGATAACGACAGCGATCGCCGACGCAATTGAAGGTAGCAAACGGTCCACGAATGATCGAATACCACATCCCTGCCCCCTGCACCGTGACTTCCGCAACCTCAAAGGGACGGCTCAAACTCGCGAAGACTCCCTGTGGGATCCAGACGCCGGCGCGCTCTGCGCGCGCGCGGTCAATGCAGGTCTGTATTGCCGCGCTATCGTCCTGCCCATCGTCCGGTACCGCGCCGCAATCCTCTACAACCGAAAGATAACCGTCGGGCCGCGTCAAGGGAGGTGGTACTTGCTCTAGGTCTATCAAATCAATCACGTAGTAGTCGGCAGCGTCGTCTGAATCCACCTGCAACTTCACCCTCGCTCCGGCGGGAATCTCGCCAACCAATGCGCGCGCCTCATCGTAAAAGTGGTGCGCTCCACCAGCCTGAGGGACATTGTACGTATACTCCGCGCCGCCGTAGGACCAAGCGTAGCGCGAGGTCAGCAGTAATTTCTGACGAAAGACACCATCCACGTATAGGCTGAGTGTGGCTTCCAAGCCCTGACCATCCTCCGAATCGGGGATGACAAAGCGAACCACAATGGCATTGGCCACTTCTTTGGTTCGGAACTGAAGATATTCTCCGACCCTGTCAAGACGCACAGCTTGTCGCCCGGACGATTCGGCAGCAATTGTCCCAAAGGTACGGTCTGGGCCGAGAATCTCACCATTCGTGCTGCCGTCTTCTGCCTCGTACTCTACCCAAGGAACGTCCGCGCCGCGATCGCCGGCCGGACGGGCAGCAGTCGGCACGACCGCGACCTGTGTCGCCGTCGCCGTAGGCAACGGACCGCCCTCCACAGGCTCAAAAATCCAGCGCGCCGCGTCCTGTTGTGTCGAGACATCGCCATACCGAACCCGTCCTCCTTCCACATAGAGTACCTGCCAATTGTGCCAAACGTTGCGTAAGACAACCGCTCCGCTCGCAGGATCGGTTTCCAGTCTCCAGCGTGGACTCATCCACACGGCTTCGATAGGGATGACCTCTACGAAATCCTTGAGATGTTCAATGGAAAGATAATTCCCACTGGCGCGGTTCCAAATGCGTTTACTGCCTTGATAATCCTCCACAACCCAATGGGAGGCAAAATCGGAAAGCGGGACATCGCCAAGCATGGCCTGACCGCCGCCATCGTATAAGTAACCGCTAGCCAGATTCCGGATGCGAATGTAAATCGGCATTAACGTTGGCGTGGGAGTAGGAGGAGTAAACCCAACCGCGCCCGTTGCAACGACTGTCGCTAACGAAGGAACAGGGGAAGACTCTCGGTTCTCCGAAACAGATGATGGAACCGGCTCGCCAGCACAGGCCGGCAAAAAAGCGAGAAACCCCAGAAAGTAAACTAACAAGGAAATTCGAAGAAAGTTATGCTTCCTCATCGTTAAAAACAAGCGGATCGCCGTAACGAGGTAAGGGTGGAGTTGGGAACGAAAGCCAGCCTGGCCAGGGCTGCTTCGTTCCCAACTCGTCAAGAGGAGGAGCGCGTGCTGATTACGCTCACTTCAGCACCAGATCGCCAAAGGCCGAGGTGTTGTTGTAGTTGTTGATGTTGCCCCACCAGACGGCCTGGCCATCGCGAGCGCCGCCGTTATCGTCATCGTCGTAGCCGGCGTCGAAGCCGATCACCAAGTTGACCGACGGCGTAATGCCCAGATTGCTCCAAGGGATGGCGATCTCGACACTATAGCCGCCCGTGATTGACTGCACAGCATGGAGCACACCGGTTGCGCTGCCTTGTGCGAACAAAGAGGAGTCGTTGTAGCCTTTGATGTACTGGCGGTCATAGGAGTCATAGGTCGTGCCGTGGTTGTGGTTCGCATCAAGGAATATTTCGACAGCGTCGTCCTCCCACACATCTGCCGAATCGTTGTAGAGATTGCCATCCAGCACCCTCACCCCGATGTAGAGGTAAGCGCTATTCCAGCGCACCGCAAAGGTGACTGTATTGTTCGGGCTGCCGGTGGTTGTCTTGGCAACGCTGTTGCTCAACTGCCAGGTCGACTCATTCAGATTGCCATCTACTGTAATGCCGCTTGCCTGCAAAGCATATACAGCTCCCGCTGGCGGGGTAGCCGTAGGGGTATTGGTGCGCGCTGGCGTCGGCGTGCGCGTCGGTGTGGCGGTTGCGCCCGAAGGTGTGTTGGTGCGGGTGGGTGTGCGCGTCGGCGTGGGCGTTGAGATAAGCGAGAAGGTAAAGTAGTTGATGTTCGTCTCGTCGCCGAGGAAGTAGATGCGCATGACGCGCTGACCGGCTGTTAGGCTGACCGTCTGACTGATGTTGGTCCAGCTCTGCCAACCGCCAGTGTTTGGACAGGTAACCGTACCGGTTACATCCACCCCGTCGAACTCAATGCGGAACTGACCGGTAGAGGCGCCCGAGGCGACGCGTGCAGTCAGGGTGTACGCCCCAGTCGTTTGCACGTTGACGGTGTACTCAATCCATTCGCCGGTGCGCGTCCAGCCGACGTTATATCCACCGCCGATATCGCTCGTCGTCTCGATATCCACGCCCTCTGAGGGACGATATTGGCCACCGTTGTTCGCCGCGTCATTGTCGTGGTAGGCTACACCTTCGCCGCCGAGATCATAGTTCTCAGCCTGGATGGTGCCCGGAATTGCCCAGGCTGTGCCGCCATAGGGACTCTGGCCGGAGGGTGTATTCGTGCGCGTCGGCGTGCGCGTGGGCGTGGCAGTCGGGCCACCGGGCGTCGGTGTCGGCGCCTGCGAGATGATCTCAATGCCGCTGATGAACGGATTGTCCGCGCCGCCCTGCGTGAAGGAGATGATGATCTGTCCACTACTGTTGGCAGTTGCATTGAACCAGCGGCCCAGGGCGCGCTTGTAGCCGGCCATCGCGTAGACATCGAACCCGCTCAAAACGGTCGCGCCGTTGATGGCAACGTTGAATCGGCGCGCGCCGACAGTCTGGAACGTCAACTCGGCCCAGTGCAAGAGCACAATATAATTTGCGCCTGGCGTCAGGCCTGGAATCGTGTAGGTGAACGATGCGTTCCAGCGACAAGTCTGATAGACCGCTTGCGGGGCAATGTTCGGGTCGAGGTAACCGCTCGTGTCAATGGCCGTGGAGGTATCGGAGTAAGTATTGCCTTGGTTGTAGTAGGCATCGGCCAGCCAATTGCTTGTCGCCGCGCCGCCGGCATTGATCGCTACAACAACCGTCCCAGGAATCGGCGTTGGGGTTGGGGTATTCGTCGGGGTGCGGGTTGGCGTCTGCGTTGGCGTGTGTGTCGGGCAAACGCCGCCAGGACAAGGGGTATTCGTGCGGGTTGGCGTGGCAGTGGCCACAGGCTGATAGACCGGCGTAGGATAGGTGCCGACGCAAACTGGCGTAAAGCTCAGTCCCGTGTTCCCGCCACCATCGATAATCGTAAAGCCGCTCGCACAGGTCATATAACTGCCGGTACCCAAGTTGGAGGCCGTAGTATTTTTGAAAGTCACCGAACCGCTACTAATACGCGACTCAATGGCGTAGGTGCCTGTGCCATTAATAATGTTGCCATCAAAGGTAATGCCGCTGATGCTACTGCCGCCAATAAAGTGGATAGCCTCATAGTTGCTGTCAATGATTTGGTTGTTGACCACCTGGATCGTGGCGTTGATCGGTCCATCCAGAGCATAGAACCAAAGCGCGCCGGTGCCAAAGTTCCAACCGTTATAGTAGTCCATTGAGCCGCTGCGGACAATCACATTGTTCGCAATCGTGAACGTCCCGCTCGGTGCGGCCACTGGCCCAAAACGATTACCCACATGGATACCGCCGCCTTCTGCCTGCTGATCGGCTACATAGTTATTGGAGACCGTGATGTCCCGCCCGCCGTAGATGGCAATGCCATTGGCCAGCACCGGGATCTCCACACGGTTATAGGTAAATGAGTTGTTCGCGTTTGGGCTCGAAGTGGTATCGGTGTGGCTCCACATGGCCAAGGCGTCATCGCCAGTGTTACGGAAGATCGACTGGGTAACCGTAGAATTGGTAACCGCGCGGTGGAAGTTAATACCATCCGCCAACACATTGCGGATACGCACGTTAGTAATGGTCAGGCGGTCAAACGGTCCATCCAGCCACATGCCGCATTTCGTGTGTTCAATCCACAAGTTGCTGAAGGTAGAATTCGAAAACGCGCCTCCGATGCCGTTCGTCTGGTCGCTATCCACGCGATTGGTCACCTCGCCAAGAATGGCAAAATCCGACAAGTTAACGTTATTGCTCGGCGGCGAGAAATTGCCGAAGAAGCCCATGTTATTACCAACGCCGTTGGTGAAATGGAAAACCGTGTACCAAATACCGGCGCCCTTGATGGTCACATTGTTCCCAACACGGATCTGTGCGCTGATCTTATACCGTCCCGGCGGCGCCCAGAGTACCTTGCCTTGACTAGAGGCAGCGTTAACCGCATTTTGAACCGCTGTGGTGGAATCGTTGACGCCATTGGGATCGGCGCCATAGTCCAATAAGGAAATTGACCCGGAAGGTTGCGTGCCGGCGGGTGGTACCAGCTCGAAATCCATTAGGTCAATGACGTACCAAGGCGCTGTATCTCCACTATCCACTTGCACTCTCACTTTAGTGCCAGCAGAATATTGCGTACTCAGGAGGAGGCGTACATCATCATAGTAATGATGCGGCCTGACACCGCTAGGGTCGTTGGTAAAAGGATAGGTGCCATAGCGCCAGGCATACTTTGAGGTCAGTTGCAAGTCGGTATAGTGGCTACCGCTAATGTATAGACTCAGCGTAGCATTCAGACCATTCCCGTCCGCGCTATCTGGAATAGAATAGCGCATCACAATGGCATTGAATGCCTGTGGAGCAGTAAACTCTACATACTTGCCCTGCCCCTGCAACTGGATCGCTCGCCGCCCAATCGCCTCTACCGCCATACCAGGGTAAGTGCGGTTTTGCGTGGCATTCAGGAGCGTACCATTGGTCGCCGAGTCTTCGGCTTGCACCTCCACATACGGCATATTGGTCGGGCCGGCAGCCATGACCGTATAGGTCTGCCGCAGCACCGGCCATGTTGGTACAGTCAATCCAAGAACGCCCATGATCAACGTAACCGCCAGGATGACGGCCAATCTCCTCCGTAAAGAATTCTTTCTCATAACAGGCCTCCTTTCGCAAAAAGTGAACTACCAGTAGAATGACCAAGCGCTTTTTGGACAACGGCCGGCTTCCTCTCCTTTCAAATTAACCTAAACTTCCACAGGCTTACGAAAAAGCGATTGCTCAGCAGAGATCAAAACGTCAGACCACCTTTCATATGGCGTTGCAGGAAAAGCACAGCCAGAGCAGGCGGTATCATGCCCAGAAACGCGCCTGCCATTTGCAGGTTCATCGGGAACGCACGCGTCAGGTTGTATAAACGTACCGACACGGTTTGCAGCGCCGAATCGCGCAAAATAAGCAGGGGGAGAAGAAAATCGCCCCACATGCCAACGAACGCCAACAAGCCCAAAACAAGAAGGATAGAGGAGGAAAGCGGCAAGGTGAGCGAGAAGAACATCCGCGCCGGCGAAGCGCCGTCAATCGCGGCCGCATCGTAATAGTCTTGTGGAATTTGATCAAAAGAATTCTTCAACACCATGACGTAGAATGCGCTTACCGAATAGGGCAACCAGAGGCCCCAATACTTGTTCACCAAACTGATGTGAAGAATAGGCAAGTCCGTCAGTGTCAAATACAAGGGAATGATGTAAGCGATCATCGGCACGGTTAAAGTAACCAAAATCAAAGTCTGTATCAACGACTTGCCCGCCGGTTTTAGACGGGAAAGGCTATAGGCGGCCATGGAAGAGACTAACAATCGCCCAATCGTGCCTCCCAGCGCTACGTACAACGTGTTCAGGAACATACCTAACATGTTCAACCGCCGCCAGGCTTCCGCATAATTTTCCCAACGTGCGACGCGCGGAAAAAGGCGCAAGCCGGGGTCGAAGATCTCAGAACTGGTTTTGAGACCCGCGGACAATCAGCAAAACAACAAGGAAGAACGCGCCGATGACGCGTCCGCCAAACGAACGCCATTCGATGTTCGACATGATGCCGCGAGTAGTGCTCATGGAAGTTCTCCTCCACAAAAATCAAGCCAGGCGGCTTTCCTCTCCTCGGCGAGACAGCCAGACATAAATCGCCGAGAAGACGCCCAGGACAACCAACAGGGAAACGCTCCAGGCCGAGGCCAGACCAAAATCGCTGCGCTCGAAAGCTGCGCGGTACATCTCCAGCACCGGAGTCAGCGTGCTGTTCCCTGGCCCACCCATCGTCAGAATAAAAGGCTCGGTGAACACTTGAGAAACAAAGATAATCTGCAAGACAAGCATGATCGCCATCCGCGTGCGAATCAAGGGTAGAGTGAGATGAATAATGCGTCGCCAGGGCGAAAAACCATCCAACTCGGCCGCCTCGTAAATCTCCACATTAATCTCTTTTAAAGCCGCAAGATAAATCAACACGGACCCTCCGGCCCCTAACCAAGTCATAATGACAATGAGGGAAAACTTTACCAATTTTGGGTTCTGTAGCCAAAGCTGAGGGGATAGACCTATGACCTCCAGAAAACTGTTCAAGATTCCATCCGGCGAGTAAATAAACCGCCAGACAAGTAAAGCAATAGCAACAGGGATAAGCGTTGGCAAATAGGTAATCACCTGAAAAACATACCCATACCGCCGCATCTCGTTAATCATCAACGCCAGAATAATAGGCACCACGAAACCAAAAATGACGCTTAGAATAACAAACTCCAGAACATTCTTCCAAGCGACGGCGAAGGCCGGGTTGCCAGATAGACGCACATAATTGAGAAAGCCTACCCAGCCTGCCGGCCCCCGCAAGCCCACTTTTTGGAAACTATAAAGAACGGTCTTAAGAATTGGATACCAGGAAAACAACGCAAATAGCACCAGGGCAGGAAAGAGAAAAAGATAAGCATAGATTTGCTCTTGTACCTTTCGACGGCTCAGCGTTCGTCCCAATCTTCGGGATAAGAGAGAAAAA